>WBZO01000248.1_pt1 | contig 130899 bp, 115 predicted proteins | sample 5204261 | NCBI WGS metagenome assembly WBZO01 (sample SAMN12412400, study PRJNA552823) | activated sludge metagenome | isolation source: activated sludge from anammox sidestream of wastewater treatment plant... | place: USA: North Carolina | collected 2017-09 | reverse complement strand
AGTACTTCCAAATTCGAAAGTGTGACGTTACCCCGTTGTATCGGCAGTAGATTTTCAATAAGCTTGAATTGCGATGCGGATATTTCCATTTGACAATTCTAACAGAAATAGTGTTAACAGGCCCTAGCCGCCGGAGCTAATCAACGTTACTCAGTCTTTCGATGTCTCGATACCGTGAGGTTACCTGCAGCCCATGTCGGTTTTTTACAGGCATGAGGGAGATGTCGTTCTGATACTTCATGTCATGAGGGAGGAAATGCAGTTACGGAAATATCTCCTGAGTCAAAGTAATGACGACTAACCAGGTATTCAGATAGATAAAATTTCCCTGCATATCAGATAAACAAGAAGAATCCCGGACGGGTGGACAATCCGCCCGGGATTTGGAGGGGTTGAGATTGCTCCGAGAGAGAGAAGGAGAGATAATGAGAAGCAATCTCATTTTTGATATTAATGATATGAGTGATAGAAGTCAAGCGTTTTTATATAAATTTAATCGACTGGGTTTTCGGAAAGCTCTGCTGATGCCCCATTATGACGCAGACATGCGGGATGACTTCATTCGGCGGTAGTATGCGAATGGGCATGAATGCTTACTTTTTACCGAAAATCTGTGATACTTGTTTTTGTTCTAGCGCAATTCCCGATAGATTTTTTCTGCCAGTGATCGGCTGATGCCTTCTGTCTGCTGCAATTCTTCGATGCTGGCGTTTTTTACCCCTTTGAGACCACCGAAGCGGGTGAGCAGACTCTGACGGCGCTTCGTACCGATACCGGAGATTTGTTCGAGTGTGGAGATTCTGCGGGTTTTGGCACGTTTTGCCCGATGTCCCTGGATGGCAAAGCGGTGTGCTTCATCGCGGATTTGTTGAATGAGGTGCAGAGCAGGGTGATCATCCGGCAGGTGCAGTGCTTCTTCCTGCCAGGGAAGGATCAATTGTTCCAGACCGGGTTTGCGTGTTTCTCCCTTGGCAACGCCTACCAGCGGAACGTCATTGAGCCCCAGTTCTATCATCACTTCACTGGCAACTCTGATTTGTCCCTTGCCGCCATCGATCAGGATCAGATCAGGCAGTTTTCCTTCCTCCATGGCGATTTTTGCATAGCGCCGCTGCAGCACATCACGCATCGCTGCATAGTCATCTCCCGGCACAATACCGGTAATATTGTAGCGGCGGTATTCACCATTGCGCATGGCAAAACGGTCGTACACCACGCAAGAGGCAATCGTTGCTTCTCCCATGGTGTGGCTGATATCGAAGCATTCGATGCGTGCCAGACCGGGCAGATTCAATGCTTCCTGCAAAGCTTGCAGTCTGTCTTCCTGACTGGCCTGCTGAACCAGCATCTGCTGCAGCGCCAGTTGCGCATTTTCGGCCGCCATATCCAGCCATTTGCGCCGTTCTCCGATCGGGTTGGTCGTCAGGGTGATTTTATGCCCGGCCTGGTCGGATAACAGCTTTTGCAGCAGTGTTACCCGGATTTTCTGACCGAGGATGATCAGCGGAGGAACACTGCGGTTCAGATAATGCTGAGTGACGAACGCTTCCAGCACGGTACTGATGTCTGCTTCATACACGTTTTGCGGAAAGAAGGTTTTATCACCCAGGTGACGCCCGCTTCGGATCATGACCAGGTTGACGGCAATCGCATGACTGTCCGGTTCAATTGCACACGCGATCACATCCGCATCCAGTGCCTTGCCGCTATCGACAAACTGTTTTTCCTGGATTTTGCGCAACGCCTGCATCTGATCGCGCAATTGTGCAGCCAGTTCATAATCCTGCTGATCGGATGCTGCAAACATTTTTTGTTCGATCGTTTTCAGCACTTCATCCTGTTTGCCCTGCAGGAACATGGCGGCATTTTTTACATCCTGCTGATATGCTTCCGGTGTGATCAGCCCGACACAAGGCCCGCTGCAGCGCTTGATCTGATAAAGCAGGCAAGGCCGTGTGCGATGATCGAATACCGAATTCTCACAGGTACGCAGGCGAAATACTTTCTGCAGTAACTGGATACTGGATTTGACGACACCCGCATTCGGAAACGGGCCGAAATATTGATGGCGGTCATCCAGTGCACCCCGATAAAACGCGAGTCTGGGAAAGGCGTGCCGGGTCAGCAGCAGATAAGGATAGGATTTGTCATCCCGGAACAGGATGTTGTAGCGGGGTGCAAGGCTTTTGATCAGATTATTTTCCAGCAGCAGTGCTTCTGCTTCGGAACGGGTGACGGTCGTTTCGATCCCCGCAATCTGCGACACCATGAGCTGAATACGCGGCGACAGGCCGGATTTCTGAAAGTAGGACGATACTCTTTTCCTGAGATCGATGGCTTTACCTACATAAATCACATCACCTGCCGCATTCAGCATGCGATATACGCCCGGCTGGGCGGGCAGTGTCAGAACGAATGCTTTACCGTCGAAATGTGCATCCGGCAAGGGCAGAGTACTCCATTATTTATCGTCACCGAGTAATTTGCCGCCAATCGCCCAGCTTTCATGCGGCAGCTCGTCAAACGCGATATAAGTGTAGGACTTGGGTTTATGCGCGATACGTTCGAGCGTATCGGTGATTTCAGTGGCGATCTGCTGTTTCTGTTCGCGGGTCAATGTACCGGCCAGCCGGATGTTGACATAAGGCATTTTATTCTCCTGTTGTTTATCGAGTTGCAGCCATATCCTGACAAATCCTGTCGAAAATCTGTTCGAACATGGTTTCGGTCAGGCGTCTGGTCTGAGTATTGTAGCGACTGCAATGGTAGCTGTCATAGAGCCTCAGTTCCTCTGTGACACGATGAATTGCACCGTGGCTGAAGGGAAAATCGGCATTGCGACATCCCAGTGCCATCAGCACGGCCTGATGGGCGATGGTTCCCAGTGCCAGTAGTGCCTGCCCGCCATTTCTCGCAAAATTATCCAGTTCGACTGCCAGAAAAGCATTACATTGCCGTATTTCTGCCGGTTGAGGCTTGTTTGCCGGTGGCAGACATTTGACGGCATTGGTGATTCGGCAATTGATCAAACGAAGTGGATCATCTGCCCTGACTGATTCATCGTGGCTGGCAAAGCCGAATTTGTGTAATGTCCGGTATAAAAGTATCCCGGCATAATCACCAGTGAACGGGCGGCCAGTCCGGTTGGCGCCATGCAACCCTGGTGCAAGACCCACGATCAGTAATTTTGCTGAAGAATCACCGAAAGGGGCAACCGGCCGGGCATGATAATCAGGGTAATCGGTTTTGACCTGATCCAGATGGTGCGCGAGTCGCGGGCAATCGCGACAATCCGGCTGAAACGGGCTCGATACGGTCATGGAATCCTTTTGTTGTAAAATGGGTATCTCTTACCGGCAGGCAGTTTTGCTCTCGCAACTAAAGTCTGTACCGGTACTTCAACCAAATGGAGCCTGCATTTGCGGCATACGTTCAAATGTTATCACGACCGAGTGAAATGGTCGGGCAGGGTACTCGGACGAACCTGGCACAGGTGGCCGGCTGTGCTGCTGTCATGCTGTATGCTATATCTGTTGTGGTGCGGCACTGTCTTGGCTGCTTCCGCTGATGAAAAGGAAAAAAAGCCGGATCCGGTCGATGTGACGATCACGGCACCTGCCTCCCTCAAAAAGCTGCTGGAGAAACATATGACTTTGCCGGCAAAACCGTTCAAGGATGAAATCGACCAGGCAGCGTATACACGTAAAATCAGGCAGGAATCCATCGATTTATTGGCAACGGAAGGTTATTTCACCCCCGAAATCGAATTCGATGAGAAAAAAGGAAACAGCAAGGCTAAAGCCAAGGCCAAGGCGTATGAATTGCGCATTACGCCAGGCCCGCGCACGCGCGTAGCTGCCATAGCGATCGAATTCCAGGGAGCACTGGCAGCAGATGAACCCATATATCGTGCCCGGACAGAACAGCTACGCGCTGAATGGCCACTGAAGCCAGGCAAGGTATTCCGCAGTGCACGCTGGGAAGATGCCAAATCTGCTTTGCTTTCCAGCGTCGCGAACAGGGATTTTGCCACTGCCCGCATCGTCGAGAGCCAGGCAAAAGTGGATCCGGATACCGCCCAGGCAACGTTGTCGATCACCATCGATTCCGGCCCGGCTTTCCGTTATGGTGAGCTGCAGATTACCGGACTGGAGCGTTACAAGCCGGATGTGGTCCAGAATAGTGTGCCTTTCCGTCCTGGCGACCCGTACAGTCGGGAACAGTTACTTGCTTTTCAGGCCGCACTGCAAAACAGCCAGCTGTTCAATGCGGCAGCGGTCACCGTCAAACCGGATCCCGAGCAACATGAAGCTGTACCGGTCATCGTCACACTGACTGAGGCACAATCCAAACACATTGGCGCAGGCCTCGGCTACAGTTCCAACAATGGTGCGCGCGGTGAAGTCAATTATCGTGACTACAATTTTCTCGGGCGCGCCTGGAATCTGAGCAGCTTGTTGCGTCTGGAACAAAAACGCCAGACTTTCTCGACAAGAGTGGATACCTTGCCCGATGCCAATCATTTCCAGTATTCATCGGGCGTGCGCGTCGAAAGGACCGATATCAAAAATCTGAAAACATTCAACCAGCGAGTGGATTTTTCCAGAATACGAACAACCGCCAATTCCATCCTGCAGGTGGGTGTCAACTGGCAGCGCGAACAGCGGGAACCCTCTGGTGCACCGAAAACTACAAATGAAACCCTGGCGCTGGATTTATGGTATCGCTATCACGACATCGATGATCCAGTGAATGTTCGTCGCGGTTTTGTTTCGGAAGTGCGGCTGGGAGGGGGTTCCAGCTATGTCCTGTCGGATCAGGATTTCATTCGCAGCTATCTGCGACATCAGCACTGGCTGCCGATCGGCCGGCGGGATACGCTCTACTTTCGTGCCGAAGCCGGTTACACCCTGGCTTCATCGCGTCAGGGAATCCCGCAGGAATACCTGTTCCGCGCCGGGGGAATTCAATCCATTCGCGGGTATGATTTTCTGAGTCTCGGCGTGCGTGAAGGCGATGCAATCGTTGGCGGGCGTGTTCTTGCGACCGGCACGGCAGAGTACGTCCATTGGCTTACGAATGATTGGGGAGCGGCCATATTTACCGATGTGGGTGATGCGGCGGACAGCCTGAAGCAATTCGATCTGGCAATAGGCTACGGTGTCGGCGCACGCTGGCGCAGTCCTGCCGGCCCTTTTGCGCTGGATCTGGCTAGACGGCACGATACCGGAACATTACGACTGCATTTCTCCATTGCAGTGGCATTCTGATATGGACAATCACGCAGAGAACGAGAACCCTACACCACAGCCTCCAGCAGAGCCTCCACGACGACTCAGGAAATGGCTGGCGGGAATAGCGGCAGTATTGGTGCTGGCTGTGACCAGCGGTTTCTACTGGCTGATCTTTACATCTGCCGGTTTGCACTGGTTGCTGATGATTGCTTCTCAAGCCACGGGAGGGGCACTGACATTCTCGGGGGTGAACGGCAGTCTGCATCATACCGTTCACGCCGGGATGATTGCCTATCAAAGCAATGAGCTGACCGCCAGGGTCGAAGATATGACTTTCCGCTGGCAGCCCCGGCAGTTACTGACCGGAAAGCTGCACATCGAAACACTGATGATCCGGTCAGTCGAGGTACATAGTGCTGCTTCTGAAAAGGAGGAGGAGCCCGTTACTCTGCCGGAGAATTTATCACTCCCTGTCGATGCGGTGATCGAGAAATTGGGTATCCGGTCATTGAAGCGTTATACACTGGGTAACGATCAGCCGGATATCGTCATGACCGATCTCGCTTTGCGGCTGGATAGCGATGGCAAGCGCCATCATCTGCAAACGCTGGCACTCGGTCTGGAATGGGGAAAAATAGCGGGCAACCTGGAAATCGGGATACATCCACCCTTTGATCTGGCCTCACAACTGGTTTTCTATAATTGGGCCAATGTTGCCAATACCAGCAGTGAGCCTGCTGGTTATGCGGCTGTTCGCCTAGACGGCAATCTGCAGCAGATACAAGCAGCTCTGACCATAGCAGACAGGAAACTGGCGGGAAAAGGTCATTTCACCGTACACCCTTTTGATGTACTGCCATTGTTGGAAGCCAATCTGGTGGTGAGCGGGCTGGATCCCAATGTTTTTTCTCCTGATTTACCCAAAGCCGATCTGAGTTTCAGCAGCCAGCTGGCACAAAAACAGGTAGAGCAACTCACCGGTCACATCACCATCAGCAATGCGATGGCACGCCCGCTGGATCAGGACGGCATACCACTGAAAAATGCCCGTATGCTACTCGATCTGACCAGCGACAAAATACAGCTCAGTGATATTACACTGCGTTTGTCTGAACGGGAGGAAATACCGGGCAGCCTGACAGGAGAAGCCAACTGGCAGATCAGTACGAAAACTGGGCAGGCGGATATTCATGTTCGACGACTGAACCCGGCTGATCTGCAAAGTAGCCTGCGCCCGGCGAAGCTGTCCGGCAACCTGCATTTCGATGGCACTCAGAAGTCTCAGCAGGGGTTGATCAAGCTTCGCGACGAGGCCTTGCGGCTGAATATGGATATGGCTCTGGTGCGTACGGCCTCGGCCGTTACCATCGAGAAACTCGATCTGGTACGGGGTGATTCGAGTATGTCGGGCCATGGCACATTGCAACTGGATGAGTCACAACCATTCACTTTTGAGGGATTGCTCAGGCAGTTCGATGTTTCTGCCTTTGCCGATGTACCGCCCTCCAACCTGAACGCGACATTCAATCTGGCCGGCCAGCTGGCTCCACAACCTGCCGCCAATATCGATTTTACATTTGAGCCCAGCCGTTTCGCTAACCAGCCTGTTTCCGGCCAGGGCAACTTCATACTGCAGCAGCCTGCTCACATACGAAGTGATACCCGTCTGCGTCTGGGTGACAATCAGCTCGAGATAAAAGGAGCGTTGGGCAATCCCGGAGATCATCTGACAGTGGTGTTATCTGCTCCCAAATTGGCGCAGATCGGGTTTGGACTGCAGGGCGATATTCACTCCCGTGTTGAACTGGGCGGTGTCATCGATCATCCGGATGTAGCGTTCGAGATCGATTCGAATCATGTCGGTTTTCGTGAGGAGCATCGGCTCGCACACCTCAAAGCCAGCGGAAACCTGCGTGGAACCGCGCTTCAGCTCGATCTCCAAACGGGAGAATACCAACAGGGATCACAAACCCATCTGCAGAAACTGTCACTCGGGTTGAGCGGTACACAGGCTCAGCATCAGTTGTCACTGACGAGCCAGATCGATCAGGCGACAGAAGTGCAATTTCTGGCAAGGGGATCCGGTGATACTTCGCGTAAACAATGGGAAGGTGTGATCGAGAAATTATCTCTGACAGGATCAGTCCCGCTTGATCTGGTAACGCAGCCGAGCCTCCGGATCAGCCCTGAAGCGGTAGCGTTGGGACATACCCGGATAAGGGCGGCAGCGGGTGAGATCGACATCCAGGATGCGCGCTGGACACCTAAACAATGGTCCACACAGGGTAATTTCACCGGGATTGCGCTGCAATCGGGTAGTCTCTCATCCAAACATGCTGAACCACTGAAACTAGGGGGGAACTGGCAGCTTGCAGCTGATCGGCAACTGGCCGGGCACCTGCGTATACAGCGGGAGAAGGGAGATTTCATCCTGCCGACAGAAACACCGCTTGCACTGGGTCTGCAAACACTCATGCTCGATCTTCAGGCGGAGAACAATGGTTTGAACGGGCAGTTGACCGTTCGCGGAAAGCATGTGGGTGAAACGACTGCCCGGGTCAGTGTGCCGCTGCAATCAACCGGTTCCGCTTGGGAAATCAGAAAGAATGCACCGTTAAAGGGAGATCTGCAGCTGAATCTGCCCGATCTGGCCTGGATTGGTCCGGCACTAAACGATAATCTGCGCAGTGAAGGCCGGATGACTGCGCAAGCCAGCCTGGCAGGGACACTCGACCAGCCGGAACTGCAGGGCAAAGTGACAGGGGATGGATTGACGATTGCATTGCTGGATCAGGGATTGCAATTGAAGGAAGGCAGGTTAGCCGTGGATTTCAACCAGGACAGGTTACGGCTTGAAACGCTCAATTTTACTGCGCCTCTTGAAAAACCATCGAGAGATCGCTTGCTCAAAAATATCAAGCTGTCCCGGAAATCCGGCCAATTGAATGCCCATGGCAGCCTGGATATTCATAATCAGCAGAGTCATCTGACGATCGAACTCGATCATTTGCCCATCGCACAGCAGGCGGACCGCTGGATTGTCGTTTCTGGCAACAGTGTCATTGGTTTCAAGGAACAGGCGCTCGATATCACCGGGAAAATCATGACCGATGTCGGATTCATCAAGCAGCCCGCAGCCGGCAGGCCGGAGCTGGCCGATGATGTCGTCATCAGTGGAAAAACTGAAACCGAACCGGAATCACCTGCCATGAAAGTGAATCTGGATGCAATCCTCGATCTGGGAGAACGATTCTTTTTGCGTGCTTCCGGGCTGGAAGGACGGCTGGCCGGACAATTGCATCTGCTCAGCAAGCCTGATCAACTGCTCAGTGCTGTCGGCACCATTTCCACACGTGATACCCGTTTTGAAGCTTACGGCCAGCGGTTGCAGGTTCGGCGCGGTATCGTCAACTTCGATGGGCCGCTCGATAATCCAGGGCTTAATATCCTCGCTGTCCGCACCAGTCAGGAATCTGATTCCGATACCGGTTCATCCGACGTGATCGATCAGCCTTCCCAGGACAGCAGCGTCAATGCGCTGGCCGTGCGGGGCGGGATGCGAGTGGAGGCCGGCGTGGAAATTACCGGTACAGTAAGGCATCCCAAAATCAAACTGGTATCACAGCCGGAAGTACCCGATTCTGAAAAGTTATCCTGGATCGTGCTGGGGCGCCCGGCTGATAAAAGCGGTCTGGATAATGCGCTACTGCTGAATGCAGCTGGCAGTATCTTTGGAGGTACCGATGAAAGCGTTCTGGAAAATATTACGCAAGGAATGGGGATCGATGATTTCTCGATCCGGCAGCAGGCGGGTGGATCCTTGACTAACCAGGTCGGTACCATCGGCAAGCGGTTGTCATCACGTGCCTATTTGAGTTATGAACGTGGTCTGACCTCCGCTTCTGCCGGTATTGCCAAGCTGACCTACAGTTTATTCCCCCGTGTTTCAGTCGTCACCCGGGCAGGTGATGATAGTTCGGTCGATCTGTTCTACAACTTCCAGTTCGATTAATCAGACAGGCTGTCAGATATCTGCATGACGTGCAGCTTTCTGCTCAGCTGACGTCTGGGTGCCATCAGATCAGCCAGCGTATAGTCGTCCAGCACGGCCATGAACGCGGAGAGTGCTTCCGAAATGGCTGTGCGCAGTACACAACTGCAACCGATGATGCATGAATTCTGATTACTGAAACATTCGACGATATCCATCGAAGTTTCTGTATGACGTATGACTTCACCGATATTGATTTTCTCAGGGGCGTGAGCCAGGCGGATACCGCCATTTTTTCCTCGCAGTGTATCCACATAACCCAGTTGGCCAAGGTGATGCACGATCTTGACGACATGGTTGCGCGAAATACCGTAACAATCCGCAATTTCCGTAATGGTGGACAATTCCTCTCTTTTCAAACCGAGATAAGTGAGGATGCGTAACGCGTAATCGCTGTAATTCGTCAGTCTCATGAAGTATTACCCATTTATTGAGTGGGGGTTAACAAGTATATCCCCACTTTTTTATTTCTGCCCGACTGGTTGACAATCTGAATCGAACGAGTAAAATTCTGCAAAAGATATATTATTAATATATCTTTAAGAGGAGGTGGTTAATAATCACCGAAGAAGTTAAATACAACTGTATTTAAAGGTCTTTCGTGCAGAAAAAGATGTATCTAATATACACCAAAAGGACTGTTTTTATGAAAAATTCAATCTCGTTATTTTCGTCTTACCGCTTTACCCACATCATTCTGATGCTGATCGTGCTGGCGCTGATTCCTCTGACCAGCCAGGCGGAAAAACGTGAATTCGATTTATCCATTGAAGATACACGCATCGTTCTGGTCGGCAAAAGAGATTTCCACACCTTTGCCTTCAACGGCCAGGTTCCTGCACCACTCATCCATGTCATGGAAGGAGATGATGTCACCGTAAATGTGACCAACATGACCACACTGCCACACACGATTCACTGGCATGGCATGCTCCAGCGCGGCACCTGGCAGAGCGATGGCGTTCCTCATGCCACCCAGCATGCGATAGAGCCCGGTGATACGTTCACCTATAAATTCAAGGCTGAACCCGCCGGTACCATGTGGTACCACTGCCATGTCAATGTCAACGAGCATGTCACCATGCGCGGCATGTGGGGTCCTCTCATCGTGGAACCCAAAAACCCTCTCCCGATCGAGAAAACGGTAACCAAGGACTACATCCTGATGCTGTCCGACTGGGTGTCATCCTGGGCGAACAAACCGGGTGAAGGCGGTATTCCGGGAGATGTTTTCGATTACTACACGATCAACGCCAAGTCCTTTCCCGAAACACAGCCGATACGAGTCAAGAAAGGGGATGTCATCAGATTGCGACTCATTGGTGCAGGCGATCATGTTCACGCCATTCACATCCATGGCCATATTTCACAAATAGCGTTCAAGGATGGATTCCCGCTGGATAAACCCATCAAGGGCGATACCGTTCTCATCGGGCCTGGTGAACGTTACGACGTCATCCTCAATATGGATAACCCGGGTCTGTGGATGATTCACGACCATGTTGATACGCACACCACCAACGGAGATAAGCCCGATGGAGGAATCATGACGACGATTGAATACGAGGAAGTCGGAATCGATCATCCCTTCTATGTATGGAAAGACAAAAAGTTTGTACCGGATTTTTATTACGAAGAGTCTCTGAAAAAAGATCTTGGAATGCATAACTCCAAAGTCTTCAAAGGAGAACCCATCGAGGAATGATGTGTAACACAACAAACCAAAGGAGAAAATGATGAAACCTTACTTGTTTGCAGCAATCGGTGCGAGTTTCTTCGCAACATCACTTGCCATTCATGCGGCAGACGTGCCAGCCGTACTTCAGTCAAAGTGCGCTTCCTGCCATGCATTGACCAAGCCGGAAAGTGATTCTCTGGATCGGCTGTGGGAGCGCAAGGGACCTGATCTCCACTACGCCGGGAATAAATTCAACAAGGAGTGGCTGGTGGAGTGGTTGCAGGACCCGGTGAAGATTCGCCCGGCCGGTGAATTTTATCGCAAGCATGTCAAACCCGGCACTAAGGAGGATGTGGTGGATGAATCATCCCTTGCCCCTCACCCCAAACTGGCCAGGGAAGATGCTGAAGCAGCTGCCAATGCACTGATGACGTTAACCGATCCTGACGGCCTGATCGAGAAAGGAGCATTCAAGGAACAGAAAGTTGCCATGTCGATGGGTGCCATGTACTTCAATAAACTGCGCGGTTGCTCTGCCTGCCATTCGGCCATCCCTGGAAAAGGAGGATTATCCGGCCCGGAAATAGCTACCGCGGGCAAGCGTTTGCAACCCGACTTCATTTACAGCTATATCAAGGATCCACAGAAAATAGACAAAGGTGTCTGGATGCCGAAACTCGATATTTCTGATGCAGATCTGCAAAAACTTACCAGCTATATCGTACAACTGAGTGCAAAGGAGGATAAAAAATGAAGAACCGTAATTCAATTTCTTTTTCATGGCTGACCAGCATCGGTCTGATTTCACTGCTTGCCTTCATGGAACCGGCCACTGCCGCCAGTGATGATTCATTCGAGCATGCCGAGCGTCTGTATGACACTTACTGCACCCAGTGCCATGGTGTGAACCGGGATGGCAACGGTGTCAACAGCGTCTTTATGTCCGTTCAGCCGCGTGATCACAGTGATGCCAAGGGCATGGGCGACATACCCAACAGTGAAATCATCGATGTGATCAAAAAGGGAGGGCTGGCTGCAAACAAATCAGTGCTGATGCCTGCCTGGGGGGGCGTTTTCAGTGATGAAGAAGTCAATCAGCTGGCGGCTTATTTACGTCATGTCTGCAAATGTGGTTCAGATCAATAAAAAAGAGGAATAAGAGAATGAAGTACAAGCAATTACTGAGGGGCATGTTGGCAAGCGGTTTTCTCCTGATAGGGATTCAGGCTGAAGCCAAAACAGTACAGGTAACGCTACATGCAGTTGAGACCGATGTGGCCTACGACAATAAGGGAAGTACTTATCGTGCCTGGACGTTCGACGGTAAGGTTCCCGGTCCGGTCGTACGGGTCACTGAAGGGGATACGGTGGAATTTACCCTCATCAATGATAAAAATAGTAAAAACTCCCATTCCATGGATTTCCATGCTGCCAGGCTGGATGTGGTGGAGGATTTCGAGTCGATCAAGCCAGGTGAAACAAAAAAATACACCTTCACTGCTGATAATCCTGGTGTATTTTTTTATCACTGCGGCTCTGATCCGATGATTCAACACATTGCACGAGGTATGTACGGTGTGATCATCGTGGATCCGAAGGATGCAAACGCATTACCCAAGGCGGATCGTGAATATGTGCTGATTCAGGCTGAGCATTACGAAAATCCTGACGACAAAACGGCCATGATGCAAAACAAGTGGAGTAATGTCGTATTCAATGGAGAAGTTTTCAAGTATGACCCCGTGCACGATTCTGAGGCCACCAGCTGGCTGCAGGCCAAACCAGGTGAACGGGTGCGCATTTACTTCGTCAACGCCGGACCCAATGAACTGTCATCCCTTCACCCTATAGCTGGGATCTGGGATCGGGTTTACCCCAGCGGCAACCCCAAAAACGTCCAGTATGCCCTGCAATCCTATCTGATAGGAGCGGGGGATGCGGCAACGTTGGATCTGATTTCCCCGGTTGAAGGTGCCAACGCGATCGTCGATCATTCGATGCGTCATGCACACTCCGGCGCAATCGCCGTCATTATGTTCACTAATGACGCTGATCCGGAAGCAGGTCGGGGAGAGAATATCCTGATTCGCTGATAAGTAACGATATAACTATAATCCCCCCTAGGCTTCATGTCACAAAAACCCGTCATCGTGATTTATTCACCATGGCGGGGCTTATTGAATATAGTTTGTAATTTCCGGCTTGTCGAAGCCGTCTGCAAAATACCGGAGCAGTGACAGGGCCTGAACTTCTGCCTGCCGGTTCAGAATGATTTCTGTCAGGCCACAGCAATGCGGGAGTGAATATATCCGAGTGCCTGTTCAACCTGGTCAATCAGAATAAGGCAAAGTTCACCTGCTTCCAGATTGGTCAGCGCTGTATCGATCGCCTTGAATTCGCCACGGATTTCACTGACCTTGCGCACACGTTTGGCATTCTCCAACCCTTCCCGCAATAACCCGAGTACTTCGCCATCAGCTCGACCACGTTGACATTTGTCCTGAAACAGCACGACTTCATCGAACACATCCCCCAGAATCCGGGTTTGCAATCGGATATCTTCATTGCGGCGATCGCCTGCCGCACTGATGACCACTGTGCGTTTCTTTGCAGGAATATGATCGATGGCGCATACCAAGGCTTCCATGGCATCCGGGTTATGGCCGTAATCTGCTATCAGAGTCGCTTCCCGGTAATTGAACAGATTAAACCGCCCTGGGACAGTCTGTGCATCGCTGACGAAATTGGCCAATCCTGCACAGATGGTTGTCCAATCGAGTCCGACGGCCAATCCTGCGCCAATAGATGCCATAGCATTGTCTATCTGGAAGCTGATCATGCCATTTTTTGTCAGACGAATTTGGCTGAGGGAAATTCGCCGTTCAGTTCCTGCTTCTGCAACGACGATATGATGATCTTCCATGTAGATTACACGTTTACCTTGAACACGCTGCTCCAGAATTACCGGATGACGGTGGTTGCGGGAAAAGAAGGTAACATTTCCCGGACAGTGGCTCGCCATACCAAGAACCAGCGGATCATCTGCATTCAGTACCGCAACACCGGTTTTGGGATTAACGTTTTCCACGATGGTACGTTTGACGGCTGCCAGTTCTTCAGCCGTATTGATATTGGCCAGACCGAGATGATCTCCCCGGCCAATGTTGGTGACAACGGCCACATCACAATAATCAAATCCCAGCCCCTCGCGTAGAATACCACCACGCGCGGTTTCCAGTACTGCCGCATCGACCTCGGGGTGGAACAGTATGTTTCGGGCACTTTGCGGGCCGCTGCAATCCCCCGTATCCACGCACTGACCGTTGACAAATACGCCATCGGTGCAGGCGATACCCACTCGTAACCGGTTGTTTTCCAGCATATCGGCAATCAAACGCACCGTAGTGGTTTTTCCATTGGTGCCAGTCACCGCGATTATCGGGATACGTGCGTTCTCATCTGGTGCGAACAGATGATCGATGATGGCTTCTCCCACTGCACGCGGTTTGCCATATGAAGGCTGGAGATGCATACGCAGACCAGGGGCGGCATTGACTTCGATGACTGCTCCCCCCTGTTCTCCCAGCGGGCGTGACAGGTTACTGCATATCACATCGATCCCGCAGATATCGATGCCTGTCATCCGGGCAGCCATCACAGCACACTCGGCAATATCGGGATGAACTTCATCTGTTACGTCTGTTGCCGTGCCGCCGGTGGAAAGATTGGCATTATTGCGCAATGTCACCAGCTTACCTTTGTCCGGAACGGAAGCTGCATTGAGCCCCTGCAATGCAAGGTGCGCCAGAGAGATTTCATCCAGATGAATTCTGGTCAGCAGATTTGCATGTCCTTCGCTGCGCAGCGGATTGCTGTTGATCTGTTTCACCAGTTGAGCGATGCTGTGGATGCCATCGCCCACCACCTGTGGCGGATCACGCCTTGCGGCTGCAACCAGCTTGTTGCCCACGACCAGCAACCGGTAATCATGTCCGCTGATGTAACGTTCGATCAGGATATTTTTGCTTCTTTCCGCCGCGACATGATAGGCCGCTTTTATCTGATCACGATCGATCAGATTAGCCGTAACGCCTTTGCCCTGGTTGCCATCCTGCGGTTTGATGACGACCGGCACACCTATTTCACAGGCTGCTGCCCAGGCATCATCGGCACTGATCACCGGTCGCCCGGCCGGAACAGGAATACCGGCTGTATGTAAAAGCATCTTGGTAAGATCCTTGTCCTGCACAATGGATTCTGCAACGACACTGGTAAGATCACTTTCGGAAGCCAGGATACGCCGCTGCCGACTTCCCCAGCCAAATTGAACCAGACTGCCGTCAGTCAGACGATGGTAAGGAATTTTGCGCCTGACAGCGGCCTGCACGATCGAGTTCGTACTGGGCCCGAGACGGATATCCTCGTACAGCTCACGTAGACGGTTCACTACCTCACTGGTGTCAAACGGAGCGGCTTCTGCCACTGCCCGGCACAATGCGAGGGATTGCTCCAGCGCCAGTCGGCCAACGGCTTCTTCGCTATATTCCACGACGACACGCCAGGTATTTGCCTCTGCCATTTTTATCACGCGGCTGAAACTGACGAAACAGCCCACCCGTTCCTGAAGTTTGAGAGTAATGAATGCCAGGATGTGAGCAAGAGTCGTTTCCTGCCAGTCGACTGGCTGAAGCAGTGCAATATCCGGAAAATATTCACGCAGGCGTGTATCGAAGCCAGGAATACTGTCAGGCAGACATTCATTCTGTTCAAAAACGAGTGTGGCTTCGATAGCGGCAAGTTTACTCCAGACGTTGGGTCCACGCAGTGCACGAATTTGTAATACCTTCATGGATATTTTCCTTAAATGATCTGACTTTAGAAAGTTTGGTAAACGATCGATTGCTTTTCCTGGTGTTGCAGGAATGTGATCAAACCGGTACGAATGAGATCGGGCGACATACCCAGTGCCCAGCCTGCTCCGACACCTGCCAGCAGGTGTGCTGTTTCTACAGGATGATTGCCGGTTTTTGCCTGCAGTTCATCCAGTCGGATCAGTATTGTTTCAGCTGCTCCATCGATCAGCAGGATTTCCCAGTTACGCACGGTGACCGCACGTTTTCCCCGGGTCGGGCCTGTTCCTTCCTGCCGGTGGGCGCTGATCACGGGCAGTGTGGGATCACAACTGATGTAAATGACCTCTCCCTGGCATAAATCCGCCATCTGAACCAGCATGGGATCCTGGGCATTTAGAATGGCAGCACCGGTTGGCAGTATGATTTCCGGCAAAATGTCTCCTTCTCTTTTGCCCCCGGTGGGAGAAACGACATCCACTTGTGTCCTGAATACCTTGAAAACCTGTTCAGATGTTCCAATCCACTGATGATCAAAATGCAATGCAGGTTCTATCCGAGTGACGATCCCTATCTGACAGCTGTCATACGCCAGACCTTCCCCGAGCATGGTATCGAAACCATTTTCGAAAACAGCTGCTTCAACGGTGCGGTTCATCAGAATACGGCGGGCGGATTTATGATTGGCGCAGTTGCCGTGATCGATTTTCCTGTGATCGAGATAAAGTCCGCTGCTGCATGCCAGACCGGTACGTCTGCCTGATAGCGTGAGCAGACTGGCGACGAGACGGGCAATGGTCGTCATGCCCTTGCTACCGGTAATGCCAACGACAGGAATACGACCCTGATCCTGATTTGGAAACAGTTGATCGATGATTGCCTCGCCTACCGGTCTCGGTTTGCCGATGGCGGGTTTGATATGCATGAGCAGGCTGGGGCCGGCGTTAACCTCAACAATGGCGCCCCCTTGTTCGGCAAGCGGGCGTGAAATATCCTCTGCGACCAGGTCGATTCCGGCAATATCCAGACCGATGATGCGGGCAGCCAGTACAGCCAGATCAGCCGTCGCCGGATGGACTTCATCGGTGATATCGATTGCATGATTGCCGTTGCGCTGTATTCGTACCTTTGTTCCCGAAGGCAGAATGGAATCACCGGTGTAACCCTGGTGTGCGAGCTCCATTCGAATCGCGTTATCCAGCTCGATGAAATTGAGCGGATGATTTTCAGAAGTACCCCGACGCGGATCGGAATTGATCTGATCTTCTATCAGTTTTGCAATCGTGGAGACGCCATTCCCGGTAACGAAGACCGAATCTCCCCGCGCAGCGGCCACGAGCTGCCCCCCCACGATGAGCAGACGATGTTCGATTCCAGGAATATAGCGCTCAACCAGTACATCACTACCTTCCTGCAGGGCAATCGGAAAAGCGGCCTCGATTTCCTCACGGTTACTCAGCTCGATAAAAACGCCACGCCCATGATTTCCATCCCCGGGTTTGATCACGACGGGTAGACCAATATCTTCGGCAGCCAGCCAGGCATCCGCTGGATCGGTCACGATACGTCCTTCCGGGACAGGTACACCGCAGGCACGCAACAGCGATTTGGTCAGTTCCTTGTCACGTGAAATGTTTTCAGCGATGGCCGTGGTTCGATCTGTTTCCGCTGTCCAGATATACCGGCTGCGCGATCCATGTCCCAGTTGAATGAGATTGCCTTTATCCAGCAGACGGATCGATGGAATATTATGAGCGGTAGCAGCGTCGACGATGCAGGCAGTGGAAGGGCCGATCCAGTGCGAATCGATCATGTCACGCAACTGCCCGATGGCATGCTGCACATCGTAAGCGAGTTGCATCTGATCGAATCCCATTGCGGCCAGTACCAGCTCCCGGGCCAGATACAGCGCTTCGAGCGTTATTTCCTTATGCCATGCACTGACGACTACCTTGTATACCCCGGAAGTCGAGGTTTCACGTGCCCGACCGAATCCTCCCCGCATTCCGGCAAGATTCTGCAATTCAAGTGTGACATGTTCAAGAATGTGGCAAGGCCAGGTTCCTTCCTGAACACGGCGCAAAAATCCGCCTGGCTCACCATAACTGCAGCGATGCTCAATCAGTGATGGCAGCCACGATGACAATCGCTCATAAAAACCGGGAATCGTATCCGACGGATAGTTCTCGAGCTCACCAATATCGACGATTGCTTCCAGAACCGGGTGATACGTCCACATATTGGGACCATTCAGATAACGTATTTCAAGAAACTTGAGATCTTTGGTACTGTGAACAGAAGGGTCAGTATGAATTGCAATAGGAGTTGACATGAAGGGATGATCTGAATGTACACCTTCCAATTAACGCGCGATATGCCAAATCGGTTTACAGCAAATCTGGATTTTTCCGGATACTTTTCATTTCTTGCTGAAAGCGAGTGCACTACATACATAATCGGATTCTTGCAATGGCAGAAGGATTGTAATAAAGTATGACTTCCTTACAGTAAGGAATAAAGATGACTATTATTGCAAAAGTAACCTCAAAGGGACAGACCACGATACCGGCTGATGTTCGTGCGGCGTTGCGTATAGAACCAGGTGATTTGATTATCTGGGAAATGTCGGATGATGGTAGTGCACGCATTCGACGTGTACAACCGCTCGATATCGAATACCTGAAAGCAGTGGAGGGAACGCTTTCCGAGTGGGCAGGCGCAGCCGATGAGGAAGCTTATCGTGAGTTATGAACGTTTCACGGTATTGAAAGTGCCTTTCCCGTTTACCGACCGTACGGCTGCCAAAAACCGTCCGGCACTCGTACTCTCGGATGCAGTCACATTCAACGATCCAATCGGCCATTCAGTGCTGGCCATGATTACCTCAGCCGCCAATCCAGCCTGGCCGCTCGATTGCGTGATCGATGATCTGGTCAGTGCCGGTCTCCCGGCTCCTTCTGTCGTACGCTTCAAGCTGTTCACGCTCGATCACCGGCTGATACGTGGTGAACTTGGACGACTTGCCGTCAGTGATAGTATTCAGGTCACACGATCTCTGTATCAGCTTTTCGGAATGGCTGCAGTGCAATAAAGAAAGTTTTAAATGTTGCTTTTATCTCATTTCATAAAAAACGATCCAGCAGCTTATTGCTGTGGCGATCCAGCATTGACCGGTCGCGAATCAGAAAATGGATGCCGTAACTGTCAGTAATCAGCAGGGTAGTCAGTGACAGACGACGGATATCTTCCTCTCCCTTGAGGATAAAGCAGGTTTCTCCCCGATCCGTCTGTACCTGCCAGGTGCTGGGTGTGGCGAAACTCGAAACTCTGTCGATACACTTTATCTCGGGCATGAATTCACGGCTGGCGAGTTCTTGTTCGATCAGAATACGTTCTGTTTCGGGTAATTCAGCCAGGCTGTCTATCCAGGTCACTTCATGGCCGTGGCCATCGACCAGTGCGATACCTTCATTGATGGCCGTGATCGGGAATGCACGCACAGGCACTACACCTTCATGGATCTGATCCTTTGTCGTGACAACCAGTTTGCCAAAGGCATTCCGGCTCAGTTTGCAGTCAGACAGATTCATACACGGTTTCCTCGGATATCCATTATTTTTTCGGATGTATCAGGTCGGTTTTCATCATCACTGCTGCGCGATTGGGATTGATAAAGCTGGTAATAATGTCCCTGGCGAGCCATCAGTTCTTCATGGTTTCCCGTTTCCACGATTCTGCCGTGATCCAGTACGACCAGCCGGCTTGCCTCCTGCAAGGTTGAGAGGCGATGGGCAATTGCAATGGTCGTTCGGCCGGAAACGAGATTATCGAGTGCTCCCTGGATTTCCTGCTCGGTTTGAGTATCGACTGACGAAGTGGCTTCATCCAGTATCAGGATGCGCGGGTCGATCAGCAATGCCCGTGCGATGGAAATACGCTGTCTTTCCCCACCTGACAATGCCTGTCCGCGTTCTCCCACCAGGGAATCATAACCGTAAGGCAGGCGCAGAATAAATTCATGAGCATGGGCAGCACGTGCTGCTGCGATGATTTCCCTGCGGGAAGCACCAGGTTTGCCATAGGCGATATTCTCGGCAATGGTACCGAAGAAAAGGAAGGGTTCCTGCAGTACCAGCCCGATATGTTTTCGATACTCCGCGATGGGAAGTGCACGGATATCGACGCCGTCGATCAGAATGGAGCCATCGGTGACATCATAAAAACGGCAGATCAGGTTGATGAGCGTGCTTTTGCCTGAACCACTGTGTCCGACCAGTCCGATCATCTCACCGGGCTCGATCGTGAAATCAAGATTCTGGATAACCCGGCGTGTCCCGTAACGGAAACTGACGTTACGCAGCTCGATATGGCCTTTCATCACCGGCAGATGAACAGGTTTTACCGGTTCGGGAACGCTGGAAACGTGATCGAGAATATCGAAGATCCGTTTGGTTCCTGCGGCTGCCTTTTGTGTGGCCGAGACGATCCGGCTCATCGAATCCAATCGCAGATAAAAGCGACCGATGTAGGCCAGAAAAGCAGTCAGTACACCAACGGTGATGTGGTCCTGTGATACCTGCCAGATACCAAAAATCCAGACGACCAGCAGACCGCATTCTGTCAGCAACGTTACTGTGGGAGTGAACAGTGCCCAGACTTTGTTGACGCGGTCATTGATTTCCACATTGCGCTGATTGACTGTGCGGAAACGCTCGATCTCTCTTTCTTCCTGCGCAAATGCCTTGACGACACGGATGCCGGGCAGGGTATCTGCCAGAACGTTGTTGACTTCGGCCCAGACCCGGTTGGTTTTTTCAAAACCGACGCGCAACCGGTCGCGAACCAGATGAATCAGCCAGGCAATGATCGGCAGAGGGAGCAGGGTGATGAGTGCCAGCCATGGATTGATCGACACCAGGATGATGACGGTCAGGGTGATCATGAGCACATCCGTGGCAAAATCGAGCAGATTGAGCGAAAGAAACAGGTTGATCCGGTCAGTTTCCGCGCCGATGCGCGCCATCAGATCGCCGGTACGCTTGCCGCCGAAATAGGCTTGTGAAAGACTGAGCAGGTGCTCATAGGTCGTCGTTCGCAGATCTGCGCCGATACGCTCTGATACCCTGGCCAGTGTATAGGTGCGTAACCAGCCCAGTATCCATGCCAGGATGGCTGCTGCCAGCAGGCCGGACAGATAGAACGTCACCAGATCGACATCGATTGGATGACCGTTCTGATACGGAATCAGCACATTATCCATGAGCGGCATGGTCAGATAGGGTGGCACCAGTGCGGCTGCGGTGCTGCCCAGCATCAATATGAAACCGGTGAGCAACTGCCATTTGTATGGCCTGGCGAAACGCCAGAGTCGGAACAGCGTCCAGGTGGAGGGTGGAGTGGCAGTTGTTTCCTGATCGCTGGCAGGGGAGCTTTCGCCACCTTCTGTTGAAGCTGATTCATTATCCGCAACGTTGCTTCCGGTCAGTTCTGTCGCGGCGTCATGTGCGGTAATCAGCCGGGAAAAATGAGTAATCAGTTGATCCACCGCCGGATGCCTGCCCAGCGTGCAATGCCAGCAGGCAAGCCGCGCATGGATATCAGACAATTCGATACTGCAAACGCCGGCATGATCCTGATAAGTCAGTTTCATGTCCTGCCGACAAGGCCATACCTGCCAGTTTTCATCGTTTGCCATTCTGGCGAGAATCCGGTGTGCGGTAATGACTACCAACCCTGACGAAAAATTCAACTGACCGTCGAGATCGGTTTCCAGCCAGACATGAATCTGCTCATGCTCATTGAGTATGGGGCCGATCCATGTTTGCCAATGTGACGGAAAATCAGGGGGAACCGTATGGGGCAGATCGCTGATGTTGGATTGCATTGATCACAAAAAAGATAGTTTGGAGTAATGCGGAAACGGCTGTTGCCGGAATAATGCTATCGCCTGAAGAAAATGACCGGATCGAGTCCGGTCATTCAAAATGCATCATTCATCGATTGTGGCGGTGGAATCCTGAGTATTTTCCGTATCGTAGGAATCAATGGTGTCTTCAGTATTTTGCAAATGGTCACCGCTGGTAACACCGGTATCCTCTTCAGTCACTGAATCCTGATCATAATTGGTTGTATAGGGAGCTTCAGCTGTATTTTCAGTCTCCTGAATCTCAGTGGCATCAAAGGAACGGGTGACGTCATCGGAATCTGCTGTGCCATTAGTACTACTTTCAGTTTCTAAAGTATCGGCTTCCCCGTCATAATTACCATGATCAGTATCCTCACGGGAATCCGTTTCTTCAACAGTATCTTCATCGGCTGCTTCATAGCCATTGGTAGTATCCTCGATTTCTTGCGACCCGATCGGTGGATCATTGGTAAGAATGACCGGAGTGAGTATGGTGTCATCGACCCTGTTATTCATTTGCCAATAACTGTGGATTGCGAGAAAAAGCAGCAGGCTTGCTGTCAGCAGCAATCTGCCGGCATGTGTAGAAAGCCAGTGATATCCGCTCTGGGCTGAAATTCCAACGCCTGCATGAAGCACTTTTTCTGCCGGCTGGTAATGTTCCAGAGCAGCTCTGCGCGCTGCCTGCAGACGGTACAGGGTGCCTGGAGTAACATCGTTCAGACTGCGATCCAACAGCCTTGCTATGGTCCTTCCCGTTTCTTCCTCTTCGTTCATCGTTTGACTCCTTTACTTTCCAGCAGAGCAGCGAGTGTATGTGCGGCACGGGAACAATGTGTCTTTACGCTTCCCTCCGAGCAATCCATGATTTTCGCTGTCTCGGCTACATCCATCTCTTCCCAGTAACGCAGCAGAAAGGCTTCCCGTTGACGTGGCGGTAAAGTTTCCAATGCCTTGCTGATTAGTTCGATGAGCTCGGATTGTTCTGCCGCGGTACCGGGATTGTTTTTATAACCAAAATCCTGTGCCACCGGTAGCGATTCGGGGATATCCGAATATCCGGTTTCTTTTTCATTCGAATCAGGCATGAACGATGAGAACAAGGTCACCCAGAGCGAACGGGATTTCTGCCGCCGGTAAAAATCACGAATGGTATTCTGTAAAATTCGCTGAAACAGGGGAGGAAGCTCGGTGAGTGATTTATGCGGGTATTTCTCGACCAGCTTCATCATTGAGTCCTGCACGATATCCAGTGCGGCATGCTCATCCTGCACGGCGAATAATGCTTGCTTGTACGCACGCAGCTCGACTTCGCTCAGGAAATCAGAAAGTTCTTGCCGAGTAGCCAGAATGATCCGCCTTGAAATTGGTAATATGCTTATGAATCGTTTTCAGTAGCGCTGCCACCCGATAGCGCTCGTTTTTTTACGCGGACTCTTCACGTGATTTTTTACATTGTGGTGAGTTTTCATCTAGTACGGGCAGGAGCAGCGGCGGTATTATAGCTTTACCGGTGATGAAACAGCCATATCGAGACTGATTCATATCGTTTTCAATTTCACAGATCTGGCTGATCGGACTTGATCACAATACCACTGGCCTGTCGGGGAGTTCACTTTTTCTTTTGTCAGCGCTGGCTGGAAAAAATTGCTGCAAAACCCGGGTTGACAGATCGATTCCGGCAAGAACACCCTGTTCGAACTGTCCGTGTCTAAAGGCGGTTTTCATAGTACCGCATGCCGTTTCCCAGATAGCCTGATCGACTTTGGCGTGAATACCCCGATCCGCTATGATTTCTACATCACGATCTGCCATCAGCAGATAAATCAGCACACCATTGTTGTGTTCGGTATCCCATACCCGGAGCAGGGAAAAGACATCGATAGCCCGTTCACGAATAATCTGGTTTCGCAGTAACAAGGGCAGATCGAGTGAGGCTTCCACCGCAAAGACGATTTCACCCCCGTGCAGGATTTCAGAATGCGCGATGGCCTGTTCGATTACTGTCAGCGTGGCAGGTGGAAATGCCCGCTTTATAGCTGACTGGCCTGTGGTGAGATGCCGGAGGATGCGCATAGGATCCATATTTTTCCCTGGTTACCATCTTCCCGAGGCACCACCGCCCCCGAAACCACCTCCACCTCCACGGAATCCGCCACCGGAGAAACCTCCTCCAGGCCAGTTTCTGTATTCGGGCCCGCCTCGATGTATGATTCTCCCGGTTTGTTCAAACAGGCTGATAACGAATATTGCAATGGCAATGAGCAAAGCAACCGCGATCGAGGATGAAATCAGCCAGGCGAGAGCACCTGCGATCGAACCCGTGATCGTGGCGCCTGCCATTCTTCCGAACATGGATTGAAGCGTTCTCCCCAATACCAGTGCAATGAACAGAAAGGGGATGATGTTTTCTACCGCCAGGCTCGCTCCACCAGCCGGTTCAGATTCTGGCAGGGTTTCACCTTCGATGATGCTGATGATCTGTTCGACTCCCGCCTGTAATCCACCAAAAAAATGACCCTGCCTGAATTTCGGCACGATGATTTCATCGATGATGTGCCGGGCGAGAGCATCCGGCAGAACACCTTCAAGTCCATAACCCGTTTCGATGCGCAGAGTTCTGTCATTTTTGGCAACCAGCAGCAATACGCCATCATCGATACCTTTGCGGCCGAGTTTCCACACCTCGGCTACCCGTATCGAATATTGCTCGATGGTTTCGGGTTGCGTGGTCGGGATAATCAATAGGGCGATCTGACTGCCTTTTTTTGCTTCGAAATCGGTCAGCTGCTGTTCCAGCCGGGAAATTTCCGTACTGGAGAGTGTTTCCGTCAGATCAGTGACATGTGATTTGAGCGACGGTACAGCGATTTCAGCCAGCGCACCATTGGCTAGGGTGAGCAGCAGTACCAAGGATAGTAGATTGATGCAGCGGATCATGATCGGATACCGCATGATTTGGTGAAAATACCGCGAGGTATTGATCATTGTGCGGTGTCAGGCGCCCCAAAATCGACTGTTGGTGGAGTGGAGAGCGCTTTTTCATTTTCCACCGTGAAGTTGGGTTTTACTTTGAACCCGAACATCATTGCAGTGAGATTGCCCGGAAACAAACGCACCGTCACGTTATATTCCTGTACCGCCTTGATGTAACGATTACGAGCAACGGCAATACGATTTTCCGTTCCTTCCAATTGCGCCTGTAAATCGCGGAAGTTTGCATCTGATTTGAGCTGCGGATAGTTTTCCGCGATGGCCAGCAGTCGCGACAACGCACCGGTCAGCTCGCCCTGAGCGTTCTGAAACCGGGTAAAAGCTTCGGGATCATCGATGAGTTCTGGTGATACCTGAATACTGCCGACTTTGGAGCGAGCTTCGGTCACACCCAGCAGTACCTCTTTTTCCTGTGCGGCAAAGCCTTTTACCGTATTGACCAGATTCGGAATCAGATCTGCCCGGCGCTGATACTGGTTGAGCACTTCCGACCAGCTCGACTGAACCTGCTCATCGGTAGACTGCAACGTGTTGTAACCACAGCCCCCCAGCATCGATACCGAGACCAGCAGACAGATGGATACCAGAAAATTCGTCAGAAAATTTAACAATTTACGCATAGTCCTTTCTCCGATTTTTCCTGAAACAATCAATACATTTGTTTATAGAAAATCATTCCTTTCCGGCTCCAACCCGTTTTTCTGCGATTGAGCCGCCCAGGCAAGGCGGGGATTCGCGTGCTGTTTCATTACGAGCCTGCCACTCTGCAGGTGTCAGTGTATGCAGCGCCAGTGCATGAATCGAGCGGATAATTTCTTGTGTCAACGTGGTGTTGACCAGACGGTGGCGAGTCACGAACGTTTTGCCATCAAATACATTAGAAACGATCGTCACCTTGAAATGAGATTCGGATCCCTCCGGTACAGCGTGTCGATAGCTTTCGTTGATTACTTCCAGAAACTGTGGCTGCAATGATTGCAGGCTGTTCTCGATCCTGCTTTTCATATCCGTCATGTTTGTCATGATCTCCTGTCGTTATTTCATGGCTCAGACTGATGTGCCTCTGTTGAGACTTCTTTATGAAAACAGGTTCAATCAGTTGTGAAAATTATCAGTTTTCTTATGAACCGTAGATACTAATTATTAATCTGCCAAGAGTATTTTAATGATTCTGTTCTTTTTGGAGGGTGGGGCGGGAATGGGTCAGACGGAGAATAACAGAAAAACATATTAGATAGGCGGGAAGGCGAGAGTGCCATACAACACAGTACCCGCCCTAACACCGGTTTTAGAGATGTTTCCCATCAGGCCGGAGAATTATCTCCGGCCTGAAAGATTAACAGCAGCGCAGTTTTCTGGTAAATCCCAATGCCAGTAAACCAACGGTCAGAAGAACCAGTGGCATGGGTTCGGGTATTTCATTTGGATCTTGTGGATCTTCCTGTTTGGCTGCCCAGGAAATCAGGTTTTGAGAATTCTGTGACCACTCTTTACATTCTCCCTTTTTAGCACCACTTGTATATTTGCTAATGCAAGTAGAACTCGATGTCAGAAAAAACAAATCATACAACTCGCTTTCTGTGCCATCTTCAGCATTGTCATAAATATCTTTTATCCAGGTATTTGCCAGATTATCTGCATCACCAAATCCATCTACTTTAAAATTTCCTTTCGAAAGTGGATCCCCATTCTTATTACCTTGATTGTTACCATTTTCAAACAGGATTTCCCACATTGTGAGCTGGAATGCCGTCAATTCTTTTCCTTTCGTCGGATCATTGAGGTAGTTGCCATAGTTATCAAACAAATAACCAAGTCGTGCGATTTCCCAGGAACCAATCCCAGCAACACTTCCTGCTGTCAGGGCGTCCATTTGGTACGTGATTCCAGACTTTAGCGTATGGAAAATATCAGCACAGAATGCGTAGAAATCTAATCCTTCAGCTGTTTTGAATTTGAATTCTCCTGCATATACGTTTCCTTGAATGGGTTTTCCCTGATTCCATGGATTTCCTGACCATGATGAACTATGGGGAAGGGTTCCTGTAGTTCCATTTCCGAGTGTCGCCATATGGGTCAATGTAATTGGATCAGCCTGTGCTGTTCCGATTGCGGCAAACAAGGCCGCTGCAATGAGCGCTTTCTTCATAGTAAATCTCCTTTAAATCAAAAATTCCTGTTTTTAATGTAGTCGCCAATATCGGCTGTCAGAGTTAATAAGGGAGTTAATCCTAGAAACCTTGATTTACAAAAAGCACATTGCATGCCAGAGTTATTTGAATGATATATCTATATGATATTAATGAATATTTGATTGATTTATGGAAGCAACTAAACAGAGTGATTTTCTTCTTGTAAACTTTCCTGACAGCTTTGGATTCCTACGGAGATTTTTATGGGAACCTTTAACGATGAAGAAATGATCTGAATCCTTCCTGTGTGCGGAGTAATCAGGAGTTTCAGTTTGTGCGGGGAGGTATAGAGAAGACTTGTTTATGCGATTGAAGAGGGTTGTGGTCTGGTATCGCGCGCTGGTACAGGCTGATTCCGGGTAATTTGTGCAAAAGCACTGGCACCCGATCAGAAACAGTTATTTGTAAATGAGATACTGGATGGCTTTGGCGCTACCTGGCAATGACAGTAATTTTTATCTGTATCCCGTAAAAATAAGTTTGAATTATTCAGAGGGTTCTTTTCTGGATAGCACGAACCAGTATTAAACTGATCCGTACATTTTTGAATGGATTTCAGATTTTCTCTGCCCACAAATCATGGACACCAGTACGGGTAATGCGTACATCCGCCCAGTCACCTGGTTTGAGAGTTGAAGCATCATCGATGTAAACAACGCCATCTATTTCCGGTGCATCAGCATAACTTCTGGCAATTGCGCCATTTTCATCTACGGTATCCACCAGCACCCTGAATTGCTGCCCCTTTTTCGCTGCCAGACGTTGTTTGCTAATTTCCTCCTGGTGTTGCATGAATCTGGCCAGGCGTTCCTGTTGTATTTCAGAAGGAACAGGGTCGGGTAGTGCATTGGCAGCCGCGCCTTTGACGGGTGAATAGGCAAACGCACCCACTCGGTCGAGCTGTGCTTCTTCCAGAAAAGCCAATAGTTCTTCGAATTCCTGCTCGGTTTCACCCGGAAAACCGACGATGAAGGTGCTGCGTAATGCGATATCCGGACAGATATCGCGCCACTGACGGATGCGCGCCAGTACATTTTCACTGTTGGCAGGGCGCTTCATCAGTTTGAGTATCCGTTCACTGCCATGCTGAAAAGGGATATCCAGATAGGGCAGGAGCTTGCCTTCCGCCATCAGTGGAATCAGCTCATCGACATGCGGATAAGGATAGACATAATGCAGGCGTATCCAGATCCCCAGTTCTCCCAGTGCACGTGCCAGTTCGGTGATGCGAGAGCGGACGGGTCTGCCTTGCCAGAAACCGGTCCGGTATTTGATATCGACACCATAGGCACTGGTATCCTGGGAAATGATCAGCAATTCCCTGACGCCGGCCTCGACCAGATTTTGTGCTTCCTGCAGCACATTTCCGACCGGACGGCTGACCAGATCCCCTCGCATGCTGGGGATAATGCAGAATGTGCAGCGATGATTGCAGCCTTCAGAAATTTTGAGATAAGCATAGTGTTTCGGCGTCAGCTTGATTCCCTGGGGGGGTACCAGATCGAGATAAGGATCATGTGGCTTGGGCAGATGACGATGGATGGCTTGCATCACTTCTTCGGTTGCCTGCGGACCGGTCACCGCCAGTACACTGGGGTGCACCTGCCGAATCACATCTTCTTTTGCACCCAGACAGCCGGTCACGATCACCTTGCCATTTTCCGCCAGCGCTTCACCGATCGTTTCCAGTGACTCCGCCACGGCACTGTCGATAAAACCGCAGGTATTAACGACAACCAGATCGGCATCGGCGTAGCTGGGTGAAATCAGATAACCCTCAGCCCGCAGGCAGGTCAGGATTCGTTCGGAATCCACGGTGGCTTTGGGGCAACCTAGTGAAACAAAGCCGACACGTGGAATTTTGGGTGGTTGTATTATTGCGGATGAAGCAGATGTCATTCAAATTCCCGTATGAGGTAATAATGATCCACCGCCCGATTATCAGGCGTCGGATAAATAGGTAATATGGTGCCAGCAGGAAATCCATTACACAAGGTTTCCGCCCATTCAATCACGTAGGGATTATTGAATGATTGCCAGTAGAAGCGTCAACAGACACGGAGCATTTCTATTTGAGAGATTTTTACAAGAGAGAAGTAACGCAGATAATTCGGCAAGTGGAGTAAGCAGAGTGAAATTTTCTGTTCGACTTGCCGAACCACCGGTGGATAACGTTACCGTATTACCTCATTTTTTTCCGGATCAATCTTTACTTTGGTTTTTTGACCTTTGGCATCGATGATTTTTATCTCAACGATCAATTTTCCATGCTCTTGATCAACTTCAACTTCGTGAATGAGCCCTGGATTTGCAGCGACCGCGGTTTGAATCGCAGTAATGACACGATCCGCCGGCAACCCTTCACTATCGGCAAATGCATTATTGAACGAAAAAAGCAGCATGACTGCAGCGAAAATGGTAGCACTACCAACTTTCTTCATGATCATCTCCTTCTGGTTGATCAGCATAGATGTCAGTTCTTCTGTAGAGCTGACTGTTCAGGATATTAGTCCTGCACCTGTTTCAAATGCAAATGATTGATGCAAGCAGGAAGTATCGCAAGATGTTCTTATACGACTATTTCCGGATGGATCAAGGTCACAGCAGAGGAATAGATACAGATCTGTGATTGGAATGTCTGCATCAGATTCAGATTTTTTACTGTCATGATGGAAGAGAAAATTGCACATAAAACAGGTCGATATTTGACTTTTTTTCCAGTCAGGGCTGCCAGTTAAAAAATTATTGTGCGTTTAGTGCGATATATAAAGAACCATATCTGATTTTAGGATTCTAATGCCATGATTATTAAAAACTTTTTCTGATGAAAATAATTTTAAAAAATACTTGATTCTGGAAAAATCAGGCATATAATGCGTCCCTTTAGAAATTTCTGCAGCCCATAAGGAGGTCATCATGAGAAGCAAAATAAACCTGTTTATTCAGACTGACTGGGTTCAAGTTCATATCCCCGAAACGTAGCAATTTCCAGGAGAAGCTCTCATGAAAAAATCATTCGCCGCAGTACAACAGCAAACAGAAACCAGTATCGTTTTTGATACACACCCTGAAGTCAGCATCGACCTTTCCCTGGTGGAAGCCAGGTTGAAACAAGGTTACCAGAAACCCTTCCTGCTGATCGACAGCAATATCATTCGTAACAAAGCCCGACGATTCAAGACATCCATGCCGCGCGTGCACCCGCATTACGCAGCCAAAGCCAATCCTGATCCACGTGTATTGAAAACACTGATCGAGGAAGGTGTGGGTTTCGAGATTGCCTCAATCGCCGAACTCGATCTTTTGATGAGCCTGGGAGTGCCGGCTGCCGAAATCTTTTACAGCAACCCGATGAAATCGCGTGCCTATATCGAGTATGCGGCTGCGAAAGGCGTAGAGTGGTACGTGCTGGACAGCATCGAGGAGCTGCGCAAGATCGTCAGTATCAAACCGGATGCTAAACTGTATTTGCGTATTGATACCCCTAATATCGGGAGTGACTGGCCACTGGCAGGAAAATTCGGAACCCATCTGGTCGATGTGAGTGAGATCATCGATGAAGCGGTCAGGCTGAAAGCTGATTTGGCAGGTGTTACTTTTCATGTGGGCTCTCAGTGTCGCAACCCGCAGAACTGGCGGGTAGGAATCGAGCGTGCCCAGACTGTGTTTGCCAGTATGCGCGAAGCTGGTCTTAAGCCACGTCTGCTGAATCTGGGAGGAGGATATCCGGTACGCCACGTCAAGCCGATTCCTTCTATCGAGGTTATCGCAGAAGTCATCAACGAGGCTATCGCTGACTTGCCGGAAGATATTCACGTCATGGCTGAACCCGGACGTTATCTGGTCTCTGATTCAGCCTGTTTCGTATGCCGTGTGGTTGGTACAGCCACGCGTAACGGTAAACGCTGGATGTACTGGGATGCCGGAATATTTGGCGGCATTATTGAAGTGAGCGAAGGGCTGCGTTACGAGATTCTGACACAGCGTAACGGCTCTTCGATTCCCTGGTCGGTTGCCGGGCCTACCTGTGATTCCGTAGATGTCCTCATGCACGACGAAATGTTGCCTGAAGATATTCAGGAAAATGATTTCATCTTTATTCCTAACGCAGGAGCTTACACAACTTCCTACGCAAGTAACTTCAATGGCTTTCCATTACCGGATGTTGTTGTAGTTTGATGATTCGGAAAATGCCATTATTGTGGAAATGGCGGCGATTTTCATACTGATCTGCCGCCATTTCTGATTAACTCAAAATTACTGTTCTGACCTGTTTGCCAGACAGACAGTTATCCTCGTCATTTTACTTTGATCATCTCCACTCATTTTGTATCACTGGCCATTTGATGTCAGCCAGGTGTAGTGGTGTCGCAAATGATCTTCAATGAAAGTACTGATAAAGAAATAGCTGTGATCATACCCGGCATGGCGGCGCAGGATGACAGACTGCCCGGCTTGCTGACAGGCCGCTTCAAAATAGCCCGGGTGCAGCTGATCCTTCAGAAATGGATCGTTCAACCCCTGATCGATCAGAGGGATCGGCAATCGACAGCCTGATTCGATCAGTGCGGTAGCATCATGTTTACGCCAGCTTACAGGAGATTCTCCCAGATACCGGCTGAATGCTTTCTGTCCCCAGAGACATTGAGTCGGCGCTGCGATCGGTGAAAACGCCGAGACTGACCGATAATGTCCGGGGTGGCGCAGTGCCAGTGTCAACGCGCCATGTCCTCCCATGGAATGGCCGAAAATCCCGACACGTTCAGGGGCAACCGGAAACTGATCCAGGATAATGTCATACAATTCCCTCGTTACATAGCTCTCCATGTGAAAATATCTGGACCAGGGTGATTCTGTGGCATCGAGATAGAATCCTGCTCCCGTTCCAAATTCCCAATCATCCGCTTCCCCCGGGATACCGGTATTGCGCGGACTGGTATCCATGCTGACCAGTATCAGCCCCAATTCAGCAGCGTAGCGTTGAGCGCCAGCCTTGATCATGAAAGTCTCTTCCGTACAGGTCAGTCCGGCGAGGAAGAACAGTACGGGAAGTCGCTGTTCTCCAGCTTGTGGTGGTTCATACACTGAAAAGCGCATCGGCAGGCCGATAATTTCCGAATGATGTTGATAGTAGCTTTGAATGCCATCAAAACAGCGATGCTGGTTCCGGGTTTCCAGTTTGACAGTCATGTTCAGAAAACCACCACTGAACGAATCGATTTACCTGCTTCCATCAACTTGAAGCCTTCATTGATTTCTTCCAGCTTCAATATGTGTGTGATCAATGGGTCAATACTGATTTTGCCATCCATGTACCAGTCGACGATTCGTGGCACATCCGAGCGGCCGCGTGCTCCGCCAAAGGCAGAACCTTCCCATTTTCTGCCGGTAACGAGCTGGAACGGACGGGTACTGATTTCAGCACCGGCTTTGGCTACCCCAATGATGATGCTGCGCCCCCAGCCCTTGTGTGTGCATTCCAGAGCCTGACGCATGACCGTGGTATTACCAATGCATTCAAAGCTATAGTCTGCACCGCCGTCAGTCAGTTGTATCACTGCATCAATCACGTTTTCCACCTGGCTCGGATCGATGAAATGCGTCATACCAAACTGGCGGCCCAGTACTTCCCGCTCAGGATTGAGATCAATACCGATGATTTTGTCAGCACCCGCCATACGTGCACCCTGAATGACGTTCAGACCGATTCCTCCCAGTCCGAATACAGCGACATTCGCTCCGACTTCCACTTTGGCAGTGAACAGTACCGCACCAATGCCGGTAGTCACACCGCAACCGATGTAACAGGCCTTGTCAAAAGGTGCATCTTCACGAATTTTTGCTAAAGCAATTTCAGGAACGACAATATAGTTGGAAAAAGTCGAAGTACCCATATAGTGCATAATGGCTTTGCCGTCGAGCGAGAAACGTGAAGTACCGTCCGGCATCAACCCCCGTCCCTGCGTCGCACGGATGGCCTGACATAAATTGGTTTTACGTGAAAGGCAGAACTTGCATTCCCGACATTCTGGTGTATATAGAGGAATGACGTGATCCCCCGGGTGGAGTGATTTGACGTCTGCACCGGTTTCAACCACGATACCGGCGCCTTCATGGCCAAGGATAGCGGGAAACAAACCTTCCGGATCGGCACCGGAAAGCGTGTAATAATCGGTATGGCAGATGCCCGTTGCCTTGATTTCGACCAGCACCTCGCCAGTACGAGGGCCGGCGAGATCGACTTCTTCGATGGTAAGTGGCTGACCTGCCTGCCAGGCAATCGCTGCGCGTGTTTTCATTACGGGATAATCCTTTATTGAATTTGTTGTCGAAAGCAGTCATTGTATGTAACTGGTGCGATCATGCAACCGGGTGCAAAGATCCGTTTTGATTCTTTTTCAGCTCCTTATGATCCACAGCCATACGGAACAATAAAACTAGACGAAAAGAGAGAGGAATCATGAATAACCAGTCACCCATGGACAAGAAGGCGCAGATCAACTTCTGGTACGTGCTGATTGCAGTACTCAGCATTCTCTTCATCCAGAACCTTTACAACCAATATACGCGAATAGAGCCGATTCCCTACAGCCGCTTCCAGTCGCTGCTGGAGCAGGACAAGGTGTCCGAAGTGGCCATCACTGATCAACAGATCTTCGGCAAGCTCAAGGAGTCGACCAGTGAAAAATTTACCGAATTCGTCACCACCCGGGTCGAATCGGATCTGGCAGAAATGCTGGATAAGCACAATGTCACTTATACCGGGGTGGTGCAAAGCACCTGGTTGCGCGATCTGCTTTCCTGGATCGTACCGATGGCTGTTTTCATCGGTATCTGGCTGTTTATCATCCGACGAATGAATAAAGGCATGATGGGAAGCGGCCTGATGTCGATCGGTAAAAGCCGCGCCAAGGTCTACGTGGAAAAAGAAACCAAAGTAACCTTTGCCAATGTTGCCGGGGTGGATGAGGCCAAGGAAGAGCTGGTCGAAATCGTCAACTTTCTCAAGAATCCCAAAGAATACAGCCGGCTGGGCGGACGAGCACCCAAAGGTATCTTGCTGGTTGGTCCGCCCGGTACCGGTAAAACCCTGTTGGCGCGCGCAGTGGCAGGTGAGGCAGGTGTACCGTTTTTCTCGATTTCTGGCTCTGAATTTGTCGAGATGTTCGTAGGCGTAGGTGCTGCCAGAGTGCGTGATCTGTTTGAGCAGGCTCGCCAGATGGCGCCGGCAATCATTTTCATCGATGAGCTGGATTCACTCGGGCGCGCGCGCGGCGCAGGCGGATTTGGCGGCCATGATGAAAAAGAACAGACACTGAATCAATTACTGGCCGAACTCGATGGATTCGATCCTTCCAGTGGAATTGTCCTGCTTGCGGCGACTAACCGTCCGGAAATCCTGGATGCGGCCCTGCTGCGCGCCGGGCGTTTCGATCGTCAGGTACTGGTGGATCGGCCTGATAAAAAAGGTCGTCAGCAAATCCTGGGTGTTCATATTGGCAAAATCACACTGGCATCCGATGTTGATACCGAACAGATCGCAGCACTGACACCCGGTTTTACAGGTGCTGATTTAGCTAATCTGATCAACGAAGCTGCACTGCTGGCCACCCGGCGTAGTGCCCCGGCTGTGGCCATGGATGATTTCAACAATGCCATCGAACGGATCGTAGCTGGCCTGGAAAAGAAAAATCGTCTGCTCAACCCGGAAGAAAGGCGTACAGTCGCTTACCATGAACTGGGCCACGCCATGGTGTCACTTGCCTTGCCGGGATCGGATGAAGTGCATAAAGTTTCGATCATTCCGCGTGGGATCGGCGCACTGGGCTATACCATTCAGCGTCCCACCGAAGATCGTTTTCTCATGACACGCAAGGAACTGGAAAATAAAATGGCAGTGTTATTAGGTGGGCGTGCAGCGGAAAAACTGATATTCGATGAGATTTCCACCGGCGCTTCTGATGATCTGGCACGTGCCACCGATATTGCCCGCGCGATGGTGCTACGTTACGGTATGAGTGATGCACTTGGGCATGTGGTGTATGATCGGGAGCAAACGGCATTTTTACAACCTGGTTTTCCCATGCCTCAAAGCCGTGATTACAGTGAAGAAACCGCCAATAAAATTGACCAGGCTGTACGGTCACTGCTTGATTTGGCGCTTGAACGTGCCAGTCGGATTCTGATCAGGAATCGTGCTTTACTTGATCGCACTGCGCAGCAATTACTGGAAACTGAAACACTGAACCAGCCGGAATTACTGGAGCTCAAGCACAACATCCTCACGGAAGAAACGGATCCTTCAGCGCAGCAAAATTAAGCAGGGAATCGCGGCAGAATCATCTATCCAGACGATCGCATTCTGCCCGAATTCGCTGCCGATTCTCTTGGCGAGGGGGAGATCTATGCCTAATGCGAGCAAACTTTCCTCAGCAGGCCATTCTCCAGAGAGATCGATACCTGTTCCCCGGTATATGTGGTTTGAATAACAGGCAAGTCTTTCATACAATCGAGCCATGGCAGATCGGTTTTCTTGGGAAGTTGCTACCTCGCTGGCCGGGTTGCAGGCAGTAACATATACTGCACTCCGATTACCGGTTGCTTGCAACAGTGCTGCCAGTGGTGCGGATTGGCAGCCAATCTGCAGGGTGACCACAGATGTAGTATCGATCCATACCTGATACTGCGCGGCAAGGTATTTACCAACTAATTCTTCCGGAAGGGTGGATGGCATTGTATTTTTATGTAAATTCCTGTGTGAAAGCTTGTTGATTGTACAAATCTTTCTGATTATTTTTCATTGGTTGAATGTAAATGAAGTTTATTGTGTTTATTCTGTTAACGATGGGATCGGGCCTGCTCAGTGCGCAGGAGCCGGTATTGCCTTCAGTTCCCGATACGCTGGAACAGCGTGTAAAACCTTGTACGATCTGTCATGGTGACGAAGACAGAGCAGGGCGGGATGCGTATTACCCGCGGATTGCAGGCAAACCTGCCGGTTATTTGTTTAATCAGTTGCGCAATTTCCGTGATGGGCGGCGCTATTACCAGGCTATGGCAATTTTGCTGGAAAACCTTTCGGATGAATATTTGCTCGAAATTGCTCATTATTTCTCTTCCCTGAAATACCCTTATCCAGAACCGGCAGCGAATACGCTTTCATCTGAGGAGATACAAGCGGTAGAAACGCTGGTTCATTCAGGTGACCCTGAACGAGATATTCCTGCATGCAGTGCTTGCCATGGAAAAGCCCTGATGGGTGTAGAACCATTTATTCCCAGTTTGCTCGGCCTGCCTCATGCCTATGTAGCAGCACAATTCGGCGGTTGGCGTAATGGCGGAATCATGCGGGGACAAACATCGGACTGCATGTCTGAAATTGCCAAAAAACTATCCCAGGAGGAAGTCAATGCGCTGACTGTGTGGTTGCCTGCTCATCCGGTAACGAATGAACCCGCAGAAGCAGAAACACTGCCCCCGGAACTCGCTCAACGTTGTCAGACTATTTTATCCGGAGAGGGTTTTACCCGATGAAACAGCCAAGTAAATTCAAATCTGCTGAAAAAAGGCAGGTCACAGTTTTCATAGCGAGCATGCTGCTGTCGCTATCATCTATTGCGGCAACTCAGCCTTCAGCCAATTCCGATGCGGAGCAGATACAGCGGGGGGAATATCTTACCCGTGCCGGCAACTGTATGGGTTGCCATACCGCTCGGGGAGGGAAACCCTATGCCGGCGGGCGCGAGCTGGTAACTCCTTTTGGCAAGTTTGTCACACCGAATATCACACCAGACAATGGAACAGGTATTGGTCACTGGAGTGAAGAAGATTTTTGGCAAGCGCTTCATTATGGTAAAGGCAGGGATGGCAGCTACCTGTATCCTGTTTTCCCGTATACAGAATATACGAAAGTCACACGCCAGGATGCTGATGCAATTTTTGCTTATCTGCGGTCACTGACACCTGTAGCGCAAACCAATCCACCACACAAAATCACATCTCCCTATGATAACCAGTTTCTCCTGTTTCTCTGGCGTACCTGGTATTTCAAGGAAGGAATCTATGAGCCGGATGATTCCAAAAATGAAGAATGGAATCGTGGTAATTATCTGGTGCAGGGGCTGGGGCACTGTAATGCCTGCCATACCCCCCGCAATGTATGGGGAGCAAGTCAGGATGACAAACTGGCAGGTGGCGAAATCATGGGGACCTACTGGTATGCACCTTCTCTGATTTCCCATCGGGAAGCAGGTATGGGGGAGTGGCCAGTCGACGAGATTGCCAAACTGCTTTCTACCGGGGTGACTGGTCATGCTGTGACTTCCGGCCCGATGGCGACGATCGTCCGGCAGAGTCTGCAATATCTGTCAAAGGATGATATGCGTGCGGTGGCAGTTTACCTGCAATCACTGGGTGAAAAGCGTGGCGAGGAAGCGCCGAGAAAAATCCCGCCCATGCCGGAACGCGTAAGCAGGTATCTGGCTCTGGGAAAGCCTGTGTATATAAAACACTGTCAGGAATGTCATGGCAAATCAGGGGAAGGTGTACCGGGAATCTATCCATCTTTGGCGGGGAATCGCAGCGTTACCATGACCTCACCCCTTAACACCATCCGCAGCGTGCTGTATGGAGGATTTCCGCCTGTCACGGCCGGCAATCCTCGCCCTTACGGGATGCCACCTTTCCAGCACATCATTCGTGATCATGAAATTGCCTGGGTGGTTTCCTACATCAGAAATGCCTGGGGTAATTTTGGCAGCCTGGTCAGCCCGGAAGATGTCGATAGTAGTCGGGGAAATGAGTTCTGACACATGCTCCAAATTTTATAGTTGTCGTTCATTAACACTGTACTGGGTAAGGTGCTGACGCTTTACCGTCACGTTTTCCAGTAGCGCATCACGTGCTTCATCAGTCCATTCAGGATGCCGGTGCAGTTGAACTTCCTGACCGGCATCCTGAAGTACTCCAGGCTATTGCACCAGATCTCGACATCGAAGGTAAAGAGAACATTCATACGGATAAAGTTACCGGAAATGTAATGAATCTTTTGTACTTTATTCCAGGCCCAGACTCTCCAGTGCTTTTTTGTGATCCCACTTTCCATGAAACAGATGACCTTTATGATCGGGTGTGCGGTCGCTGGTCCAGGTAATGTATTGACCATCCGGAGTAAATACCGGTAAACCGTCGAATCCTTCCTCGTCTGTTACCCGCACTGGTTCTTTCTTGCCATCGATATCGACGATATAGAGCTCGAAATTACGATGTCCATGAACGTTGGTTGCGAAAATGATGTATTGATTCGATGGATGATAAAAAGGCGCCCAGGACATTTTATTGAGTCGGGTAATCTGTTTCTGATTCGATCCATCGGTATTCATAGTGAATATCTCCGCTTCCTGCCCGTTTTCCGAGAAACGTCGCCAGACGATTCTTTTTCCATCCGGGCTGAAAAATGGGCCACCATCATAACTGTTGGTATGGGTCAATCTTTTTACATTGGAACCATCCGCATCCATAATGTAAATATCGATCATGGAAGAGGGGTCATTGCTGAAAAGTACAGTTTCTGCTTCGGATAGCGGTTCGCTGTAAGCTCTGCGATTGGAAGCAAAAGCAATTAGTTTACCATCAGGAGACCATGAAGCTTCTGCATCATAGCCTTTCATATGGGTAAGATTTCTGATATTTCCGCCTGCAAAATCTGTTTCGTAGATATCATAAAACTCATCATAATCCCAGGCATAAGATCGGCGCTGGCCGGATTTTCTCTGCTCGATTTCAGCAGTCATTTTGGCTTTTGCTTCAGGATCTTCATGTGTCGAAGAAAACAGTACTTTCTCCTGGATAGGATGCACCCATGAACAGGTTGTTTTACCGATACCAGGTGAAATCTGTTGTACCTCTCCGCTTGCGATATTTTTCAGATAAATCTGATAAAAAGGATTTTCACCAGCGACTTCAGCCTGATAAACCAGCCACTTACCGTCGGTACGATAGTAACCTTCACCAGATCTGACTTCCTGATCCGAAATTTGTCTGACATCGCTAATGAAACCGGCGGCACTTGCCTGTGTCATAGCCAAGAAGCAGGCAGCTGCCAGTAAATTGCGGGTAAGTGGCAAGCTGCCGGGAAAATTGATCGACTGTGTAAAATTTTTCATTTGGTTCATAATCCCTATTAGTGAATAAAAATCATTTAAACATAGCTTCTGAAAAAAAGTAAACCGATCCTTCCGCTGGGAAATGGCTGATATCTACCAGACGCTTACAGCCACACACGATTGCACAGGCTCAACAGGATCGGATCAATAACCTTTCCATAATCTATCATGACGAAATCAGCCAGACTCTTTTCCTTATGCTGCCTCATCGCAGTCAGCCTGTTTTACAGCATCAATGTATTAGCCGATGATCAAACTTTTCATCACCGGATGGAGGTAATCCTTTCACCTGATAATTCAGAACTCCAAGTGAAAGATCAGATTCAGGTACCGAAAAATAATTTGAATCAGACTGCAGCCACCCGCCTGGAATTCAGTTTGCATGCCGGTTTGTCGATTATGGCAAACAAAGATGTGGATATCGTTGCTCAAACGGTAAATGAAGCCGATGTACACGCTGGCCCGGTACCATTGAAGCGATATACGGTAACCCTGCCTGCAGGGCAGAATACTTTTACTCTCACTTTCAGCGGGCGTATTCACCATGCTGTGCAGGACCCCAGTCTGGAATATGCACGCAGTTTCAGCTACTCGCCAGGATTGATTTCCGCAGAAGGAGTATTTCTTGCCAATTCTACCGCCTGGTATCCTCAATTTGATGAAGGTATGGTGTCGTTCCGACTGGATGTTCAGCTGCCGGCCGGTTGGGATGTCGTCAGTCAGGGCAGTCTGACACAGGAGCACATTACCGAAACCACTCGACGCGTTACTTGGGAAGAGAAAAAACCTCAGGATGATATTTATCTGGTAGCCGGGCGTTATCAGCGCTATCAGCAATCCACCGGGCCGGTGGCGGCTTATGTTTATCTGCGCAGTCCGGATAAAGCGCTGGCGCAGAAATATCTGGATGCAACCGGACAATACATCACTATGTACAGCAAGCTGATCGGGCCTTACCCCTATCCGAAATTTGCATTGGTCGAAAACTTCTGGGAAACTGGTTACGGCATGCCGTCATTCACCCTGCTGGGACCGAAAGTCGTGCGTTTCCCATTCATTCTGCACACTTCTTATCCACACGAGATTTTGCACAATTATTGGGGAAATGGCGTATTCGTCGATTACAGCAAAGGAAACTGGTCAGAAGGGTTGACAGCCTATCTGGCGGATCATCTCGTCAGCGAGCAGGGAGGTAAAGGTGAAGAATACCGCCGTGACGTGCTGCAGAAATACACAGATTTCGTGAATCAGGGGAAAGATTTTCCAATTGCTCGGTTCACTTCGCGTCACAGCCCCAGTTCAGAAGCGGTTGGCTATGGCAAAACCATGATGATGTTCCACATGCTGCGGCAGGAACTGGGAGATAAGGATTTCATCAGTGTATTGCGCAGCTTCTATAAACAATACCAGTTCAAACAGGCAACTTTTGAAGATTTGCAAACGATTTTCAATACCCTTACCGGCAGAGATTTTTCTCCGTTCTTTCAGCAGTGGGTGTATCAGAGCGGTGCTCCCGATATCTCACTGGAAAGTGCGCAGGCTGAGCCCTGGAATCGGGGTTATCGGCTCAAAGCAATCATCAGGCAAACTCAGCCGGGTACACCTTATCAATTGACTGTGCCGATTGCGGTTCATCTGGAAGGAGAAACCGCTGCCTGGCAAACGCAGATTAAAATCGATCAGCCGGACAATATCATTGAACTGGATTTACCGGCACGCCCGGTACGTATCGATATCGATCCGCAATTCGATGTATTCCGGCGCCTGGACAGCCGTGAAATTCCTGCCGCCTTGTCGCAAGGTTTCGGTGCGGAAAAACCGTTACTGATTCTGCCGGCCAATACCGGCAACGCGCAATTGTCGCAGGCGTATCAACTGCTTGCTTCCACCTGGCAAAAAACCCAATCCGGTTCGCTGGAAATCATCCGGGATGATCAATTGGAAGCGTTACCTGCAGATCGTACAGTCTGGATTCTGGGCTGGCAGAATAAATTCAGCAATCAGATGATCGATACATTGTCAGAGCACGGCGTCGCCAGAAAAGAGGGTGAATTGCAGTTGGGCGGTCAGATCTATCAACAGGATAAACATGCCATCGTATTGACGGCCCGTCAGCCGGCTAATCCCGCTTTAACGCTGCTGTGGGTGGCATCGGATCAGCCTGCAGCAGTCACAGAGCTGGCCAGAAAACTGCCGCATTACCGCAAATACAGTTATCTGGTATTTGAAGATAGCGGTAAAAGTGAAGAACTGAACAACATCAACAAAGGTCAATGGCCGGTAACTCGCTCTCCTCTGACACAACTGGTCAAACAGAAGGATGATGCTTCATTTACCTCCAATCACACCGGCACTCTGGCACCCCGTCATGCACTGGCAGAACTGCCACCACTATTTTCCGAAAACCGCATGCTGGAGGATATTACCTTGCTGGCCAGTGAGGTATTCAAGGGGCGCGAGCTGGGCAGCCCGGAACTGGACAAGGCAGCAGAATACATCGCGCAACAGTTTCAGCAGGCGGGATTGCAGCCGGGCGGGGAAAGCGGGAGCTATTTTCAGATCTGGCAGCAGGATGTAGGGGCGCCAAAAGGAAAAATCACCTTGCGCAACGTCATTGGAATCCTGCCCGGCACCAATCCACAACTGGCAGAGCAGAGCCTGGTGATCGGTGCGCATTACGATCATCTTGGACTGGGCTGGCCGGATGTGCGCGCAGCCAACCGTGGCAAGATTCACTATGGTGCAGATGATAATGCCAGCGGGGTAGCTGTCATGCTGGAATTGGCACGCCAGATCGCCACCCGGTGGCAACCGCAGCGCACCATCATTTTTGCTGCTTTTACCGGTGAAGAATCCGGGTTGCTGGGGTCAACCCATTATCTTGGCAATCCATCCGGTTATCCCACCGAAAAAATCATCACCATGCTGAATCTGGATACAGTCGGCCGGCTCGGTAACAACCCAGTCACCGTATTTGGTACAGGTACAGCAAGCGAGCTGGTACATGTATTCCGTGGTGCCGGTTTTGTCACGGGCATTCCTGTCAATACAGTAGCGAATGATTTTGGTTCCGGTGACCAGACTGCCTTTATCAAGGCCGGGATACCGGCAGTTCAATTCTTTGGCAGCGCACACGAGGACTATCATGCACCCGGCGATACGGCCGATAAAATCGATGCCGCCGGGTTGATCAAAGTGGCTGCCATCCTCAAGGAAGGTGCTGAGTATCTGGCCAACCGCCTTGAACCGCTGACGGTTACACTGGATGCTGGTAACCGGTCATCCGACATGCCTCAGGCAACCGCCCAAACGAGAGATAAACGTAAAATCATCATCGGTACAGTCCCGGATTTTTCCTGGCAAGGAGAGGGCGTGCGTGTGGACGATATACTTCCTAATTCTCCAGCACAGCAGGCACAGTTACAGCAAGGTGACATCCTGATTCGGCTGGCGGGGCAACCTGTTACTGATTTGAAGTCATACGCTGATATTTTGCGGGTGTTGAAAGCAGGAGAGAAAATCGAATTGCAGCTTCGACGGGAAAAAGATATCAAGACAATTGAAATCGTACCGGTTGAGCGTTAATACCTTATTAGAATCTTAGGGGGGGCAATGACATGATCAGCAAGCTCGGAAGAATAGTGGGGCTCGGAATAATCCTGTCAGGATTATCTGCCTGCGCAACCTATCAGCCTGTTCTGTACCCCAATTCGTATTATCAATCTGTTGGAAAAGTTGCTGCAGAACGAGATATCAGAGAATGCAGACAGCTGGCTGAATCAGCCGGTGCCAGGGAAGGGAGCGGGAGTACCGGCAATACAGCGAGGAGAACGGCAATTGGAGCAGGTGCCGGTGCGGCCAGTGGTGCTGTTGGCGGGGCCATTGCCGGTGCAGCTGGACGGGGCGCCATGGTTGGCGCTGCCAGTGGCGCCACCTGGGGGCTATTGTCAGGTCTGCTGGGTTCAGGAAGTGCTTCACAACCTGCGCCAGCCTATATGAATTTTGTAAACCGCTGTTTGCGTGAGAAAGGTTATGAAGTTACCGGCTGGCAGTAAAATCAGATTTTTACTTCATTTGCCAGCATTTCTCCCACCATGAATTGTTTTATATTAGCGAATGTCGTCAGTGCAATCTGATCAAGTGCTTCTTGCGTGAAAAATCCCTGGTGTGCAGTGATCAACACATTCGGAAAAGTCATGAGCCGTGCGATGGTGTCATCAAGAATGATCTGCTCGGAAAGATTCTGAGAAAACAGATCTGCTTCCTGCTCATAAACATCGATACCAAGATAGCTGATCTTGCCTAATTTCAGCCCGGCGATCACGGCTTTGGTATCGACCAGCCCCCCCCGGCCGGTATTGATCAGCATGACGCCTGTTTTCATTTGTGCAACGGCGCTGCTATCGATGAGATAGCGAGTCTCTTCATTGAGCGGACAATGCAGTGAGAGAATGTCGCACCGGGAAAAAAGCTCGTTCAGAGGGGCATACGAAATACCCATTTTCTCGATTTCCGGCTTTTTTACCGGATCGCAGGCGAGAATGTTGCAACCAAGACCATGCATGATCCGGCAAAAAACTTCACCAATATGACCGGTACCAATCACACCGACCGTTTTTTCATGGAGATCGAAGCCGAGCAACCCGTTCAGCGAAAAATTCTGTTCACGAACACGGTTATAAGCCTTGTGTGTTTTGCGGTTCAGCGTCATGATCATTGCCAACGTGTGTTCTGCCACGGCATGAGGAGAGTAGGCCGGAACGCGCACCACCCTGATATTACAAGCATGAGCTGCTTTGATATCCACATTGTTGAAACCGGCACAGCGCAGCGCAATGAGCTGCACATTCAGTTGAGAAAGTTGGTGAATGACAGCTTCATTAAGGTTGTCGTTGACGAAAACACAAATTGCCTGGCTTCCGCTGGCCAGTGACACCGTATGCTCGGTCAGTTTTTCTTCCAGAAAAACGAGCTCGAATCGCGTATCGGTATGATGTTTGAGGAAGGATTCACGGTCATACGGCTGAGTACTGAAGAAAGTGATTTTCATTGAATGTTTTTCAGAGAGAAGCAGCAGCAATGCTCAAGGAAAGTATCGGGAAATATCCGGAAAGTCAAACAAGATAAAAGAAACCATGCGCTGGGATATTTTCTGTCATGTAGTCGATAACTATGGCGACATTGGTGTCTGCTGGCGCCTGGCATGTCAGTTGATTACGGAATTTGATATTTCTGTACGCATGCTGGTAGACGATTTAGGGGCGATGCAACGCATTTGCCCGGCAATCGATCCTCGTCTGGCAGTTCAGAATATCCGGGGAGTGGAGATTCTGCACTGGGATGAACCGTTCGCTGATCTCGTGCCGGCAGATGTGGTGATTGAGACATTCGGATGTGAATTACCGCCACATTACGTGGCTGCGATGGCTGCTTCATCCTCGCTTCCGGATAGGGAAGGAAGAGTAGCAAGCCGGGTATGGATCAATCTGGAATACTTGTCAGCCGAACCGTGGGTGGAAGGCTGCCATGGGCTGGCTTCGCCACATCCCAGCTTACCGCTGATCAAATATTTCTTTTTCCCGGGATTTACTGCAGCAACCGGAGGGCTGCTGCGGGAGGCGGAACTGTTTGCGCTGCGTGATGCGTCACGCGCTGACCCGGCAGGGTTGTGGCGCGAACTGGGTATCACCAATCCTGCTGCGGATAAGGCCACCGTTTCGCTGTTTTGCTATGACAGTGCTCCGATCAGTGATTTGCTGGAAGCGTGGGTTGGCTCAACTTCACCTGTTCGATGCCTGTTACCGGAAGGCACAGCTTCAGCATCAGCAGCCGGCTGGGCAGGAATATCACGCCTTGCGGCAGGAGATAGCATCCAACGCGGTAATCTGACTTTACATGTCATTCCTTTTATGCCGCAGGAGAATTATGATCGTTTATTGTGGGCGTGCGACTGCAATTTTGTACGCGGCGAGGATTCCTTCGTGCGTGCGCAGTGGGCAGTGCGGCCGATCATCTGGCAGATTTATCCGCAACAGGAAAACGTGCATCTGATCAAACTGGAAGCTTTCCTGGATCTCTATTGCCAGGAACTGGCCGAACCGGTAGCTGATGCAGTGCGCACTTTTCATCGGAATTGGAATAATAACGAACAACCGGATTGGAACCATTTCTGGAAATATCGGGATGTGCTGCAACAGCATGCCATGGCTTGGGCTGAACGGCTCGCGCAAATCCCGGATCTGGCCTCCAGTCTGATAAATTTTTGCTGGAACCGGTGATTATTTGCTCGTTCTGCCGGTGAAGTCAAAGTATAATGTTCTTTTTTTTCCTTGACTTATAGTAAGCAATTAGATGAAAACTGCTCAAGAACTTCGTGTAGGCAATGTGTTCATGCTCGGCAAAGATCCCATGGTCGTGCTGAAAACCGAATTCACCAAATCGGGACGCAATTCCTCGGTAGTAAAAATGAAGTACAAGAATTTGCTGACTGAATCCCCTGGTGAAGCTGTATACAAAGCGGATGATAAATTCGACATAGTAGTGCTGGATAAGAAAGAGGTGAACTATTCCTATTTTGCCAGCCCGATGTACGTATTCATGGATGCTGAATTTAACCAGTATGAGGTTGAAGAGGAAACCATGAGTGATGCACTCAGCTTTCTGGAAGATGGTATGCCCTGCGAAGTTGTATTCTATAATGATAAACCTATCTCAGTTGAATTGCCTAATACGGTTGTACGCGAAATCATTTACACCGAACCTGCAGTCAAAGGTGATACCACTGGTAAGGTACTGAAACCCGCAAAAATTCCTACCGGTTTTGAACTGGCGGTGCCGTTGTTTTGTGAAATCGGCGACAAAATTGAAATCGATACCCGGACACGTGAATACCGCAGTCGCGTCAAGTAAGTTTTAAATAATCCCAAAAACGTTCCTCCAGATCATCATGCTCCGAATGACGTCCTTATCCCGTTCGGGGCAGATTCTGACTTATCAGATTAACTCGGCTTCTGCTGCCTATTTAATTTCATATAATGTATAAGCAATAAAATCAATGACTTGCACAATTACAAAATTTCCGGGAGAAAAATTCAGAGGAAATTTGGCGCGTGAAATATTTGCATTCATGATGTAAAAAATAGTTGATTGTTGAAAAAAATAGCCAGAAAACGGGGCGGCAGGATTTTCGCGCCAACCCCAAAACCCTGTTTTGCAGGGCGGCGGATGGGGGGCGAGCGGCAGCGATCCCGAAGCGTTACGGAATAACCCGCAACGAAAACTCATGGAAAACCGGCATAAACCAGACCCGCCCATCCATGAGATTTTCTGCTGGCCGCAGAAAGGGCTTAAAACGCGATTCTGACGACTTTCGTCGTCCAGGCACTTCCGTATACTGCTCGATCGCTCTGTCGCTGCGCTCATCGCTTCTCGCAGCATCCAGCGGCACAAACCGTTCATGGCGTACTCCCTTTGATCAGTTGCAAAGGTGCAGCCGCCTTCCTTACAGAACGCCTTTGGTATTCCTTGTCCCACATGCGAGCCTTGTCGATCGTCCAGTTGAGCGGGTAGAGATCGCCTGGGGTGTAGGTTTTGCCTTCAGGTGAGATGAGTTGGTTACGCAGTAACATCCAGCCGCGCCACGCGTTACCGGGTAGTTCATAGCCCGTCAGGATGCGAAGAAGGCGGAACGCGGCGTAAGGCATGTGAACCAGGCCGCGTTCCCAGTACTGGACAGAACGCAGTGAAACCCGAAGCATGTCGGCAACCTGTTGCCGGGTAAGACCCGCCAGCAGCCTTGTTTCACGGATGGTGTCGTAATTCACGGGCTTGTAAGGCTTGCGTTTGTAGCGACGTTTACGCATTTCCATCTCCCTTGATCAATCGTAAACGGACAGTTGAATTTTCAACTGATGGGCGATTTACAGGGCCACGTCTGACGCTTAAAGGCGAAGGAATGAGCCAGATATTCCGCGAATCCTTAAAGCCATCGATACGCCTTTGTGCCAGCAGAACCCGAACACGTTGCTTAGAGATTTGGAGAAAACCGGCAACTTCCGAAACAGTAAAATATGTCATCGGAATTCCCCCAAAAAGGCTTCAAACCCATTGAAATCGTGCGCAATAGCAAATAGGAAATACGCATAACGCTGAAACCTAAGACAGAAGCGCGTTTCAGGGTGTTTTTGGAGCGTGCAAAAAATCCGAGAATCCGGACTAACTTTACGTGTTACTGGGACGTAAAGTTCTTCGGGGGGGTGCGGGCGCTTCGCTTCTCCCCGCACACCCCCATCATGTTCCTTCTCAATCGCTGTCCCGGTTAACGAAATTCTCCAGTGAACCGTACTCAAGTTTGATTTCGAGCATCGCCAGCCTGCATGGCAACCACAGGAAGAAATTGATCCAGAAACTGCTGAATCCAAGACGTTCCATAGCTTTAACGAGCCAGCTTGAAAAGGAACTGTTGATGAGCGCACAAAAGGGGCCGCCGTAGCGGGTTTTTCGATTTGACATAACGCATTTACTCCCATGTTTTCATACCGGCGGCATGAGCATCGTATTTCGTATAATATATATTATGTAAAATAGAACGTAGAAATCGTAATCGTTTTAGAAGGAAGGCAGATTATCTTTCTGATCCGCTTTACAGATTGCTAGCCCTTTTTAAATCACTTGAATCAGAACTGCGTGGATATTATTGTCTGTCGTATGGCCTTTATGGCATTCTGCTTATATCAAATGAAACTGGGGAAGATTCGAGGAGTTGACCATGAACTATTATACTTTTCTGGAAAGTCCTGTAGATCGACTGTTACTCACGAGTGATGGCAAGTTTCTCACAGGCGTGTATATGGAAATAGAGATACAAAAATTGCTGCCTCGCATGACAGATGACTGGCGGCAGGATGCAGCCCCTTTCACAGAGGCGATTGCTCAGTTGAATGCTTATTTCGCAGGGGAACTGATTCAATTTGATCTGCTCATGAAAGCAACTGGAACGCCATTTCAGGAAGCGGTCTGGCAATCATTGACCGCTATTCCTTATGGTGAGACTGTCAGTTATAAAAATATCGCAGAACGTTTGCACTTACCCAAGGCCGCACGTGCAGTGGGTATGGCCAATGGTCAGAATCCCATTTCGATCATTATCCCCTGTCATCGTGTTATTGGTGCCAATGGCAAACTGACAGGTTATGGGGGGGGAATTCATCGTAAACAGTGGCTGCTGGCACATGAAGACAAGCAAACTTCTTTTACCTGACTGCACAGCTCAGTTGGTTCGGTTATTGCCTGTCCTCATAAACCTGTCTGGCGATAGCTGCATACTGCGCAAGCGATAAATTCTCGGCTCGCAATCCGGAATCGATTTCCAGCCGTTCAAAATCATTGGCTGTCAGATGATGACGCAGTGTATTGCGCAATGTTTTACGCCGCTGGGAGAATGCAGCGGTTACCAGCTCAGCAAACAGTCGTTCATGTTCCAATGGAATAGTCGGTTCTGCTTTTGGACGCATACATACAATGGCTGACTGGACTTGTGGAGCCGGGTCAAACGATTCTGCAGGCACAACCAGCATTTGTTCCATTTCAAACCGGTTCTGCAACATGATTGACAAGCGTCCGTAATCCGGTGTGGAGGGCAGTGCAACCATTCGTTCCACCACTTCGAGCTGCAGCATGAAGTACATATCAGTAATTAGACTACTGAAGCGGGAAAGATGAAACAGCAGTGGCGTGGAAATGTTGTAGGGCAGATTTCCGATGATCCGCAACCCCTCCCCCAATTCTGAGAAATCAAATTTCAGGGCGTCGATATTGTGTATAACCAGCTTCTCGGCATAAGTGCGGGACAGGTAATCAACGATATCACGATCTATTTCAATGACCTGTAGTTCATCGAGGATATTCAGCAGAGGCTTGGTCAGCGCGCCCAGCCCCGGCCCGATTTCGATTATTCGATCACCGCGCACCGGGTGAATGATATGAATGATTTCTGCGATGACAGCAGTATCAACCAGAAAATGCTGACCGAAACGTTTGCGGGGAATATGCCGCATATCAGTTTATCGGATAGGTTTTGAGTGACTCATCTGTCCGCTGGTCCAATTTCTTCAAATTTCCTGCTATGACAGATTATCTTTGGCACAGTATGTTTTTTCGATGAGCATCAGTGCCGTTTCAATGGCAGTATTCATGCTGCCGGGATCAGCCTGCCCGATTCCTGCCAGTTCCAGTGCCGTGCCATGATCGACAGAAGTACGGATAATAGGCATTCCCAGACTGATATTCACACCTCGGCCAAAGCTGGCGTGCTTGAGTACTGGCAATCCCTGATCATGGTACATGGCAAAGATACAATCGTATTCCCTGAGTTTGGGAGGGTTGAACAAAGTATCCGCCGGTAACGGGCCGAGTAGATTCATCCCGTCATTACGCAGTTTTTCCAGTACCGGAATAATCACATCGATTTCTTCCCGGCCGAGGTGCCCGGATTCTCCCGCATGGGGGTTCAGCCCTGCTACGGCAATACGTGGATTTTCAATGGCAAAACGTGTTACCAGATCGCGGTGAATAATGCGCAGTTTCTGTTCCAGCCGTTCCGGTGTAATAGCGGCAGGCACATCCTTGAGAGGCAGGTGGGTAGTGGCAAGTGTAACTCGCATCCCCCCCCCCGCCAGCATCATGACCGCGTGGCTGTTCGTCAGTTCGGACAGGTACTCGGTATGTCCGGAGAAAGGGATACCTGATTCACTGATAATGCCTTTATGTACGGGTGCCGTGACCATGGCATCAGCTTTATGAGTGGTGCAGGCTTCAACCGCAAGCCGTAGTGTCGTCAGTACGTAGGCGGCATTATTGACATCAAGCTGGCCTGCCACAACCGGATTGTTGACGGGTACATGCTGTACGAATAATTGACCAGCCCGGTGAGGCTGAACATTGTCAGGATCATCCTCGCGCAATTGCAAAGGTAGCCCCAGTTTTTCAGCGCGCTGATCGAGCACATCACGATCAGCAATGACGGTCAGTCGACAGGGCAAGTTTCGTTGTGCAATCTGCACACATAAATCGGGGCCGATACCGGCAGGCTCACCCGCAGTCAATACCAGTCTGGCTATGGATGAAAGCGTCATATCGTCGATTCGGTCAATATATTCGGCAGCTTATGAATGAAGTGCATCTGCATCAGTTATCCTCAACTTTATATTCCACGTAAGCCTGGTCTCTGAGCTGTTGCAACCATTCCTGCACAATGGCATCCGCCTTGCGTGCATGTATGGTACGACGAGCTGTTTCCCGCTGTTGACGTTCACTCACATCCTGCGAGCGCCGCTCGATGACCTTGATCAAATGCCAGCCAAAGGGAGTGCGCACGGGCTGGCTGACTTGCCCGGGCAGCAACGCATTCATCGCCTGTTCAAATTCAGGCACGGTATCTCCCGGCGAGACCCAACCTAAATCTCCTCCGGCAGATGCGCTGGCATCCTCCGAATGTGCCTTGGCCACGTCCATAAAATCTGCACCATTATGAATACGTTCCATGAGCTGATTAATCAACTGATGAGCATCCTCTTCCGAAACCAGTTCGCTGACCTTGATCAGAATATGCTGTGCATGAGTCTGTTCAATGATCGTCACCTTTTGTTCCTGCTGCCGACGTTCAAGCAATTTAAGGATATGAAAACCCACCGGGCTTCGTACTACCGGGGTAACCTCTCCCGGTTGCATGTTCACCAGCATTTCGGTAAATGGTGAACCCAGTTGACCCAGTGGCCGCCAGCCAAGCTCTCCTCCCTGCATCGCATCCGGTGCATCAGAAAATTCAGCAGATATCTGCACAAAATCTGCCCCCTGGCGGAGATTTTCATAAGCAGTCTCGGCACGCTTACGCCTGGCTTCGATTTGCGCCTCATTCATCTGTTCCGAAATCTGCACCAGGATATGTGCAATACGATATTCCTCATTACCGGCAGGTGAATTAGCCTGATTCTGCAGGAAATTATCGATTTCATTCTCTGTGACATTGACACGGCTGTTGACTTCCTGCTCTTTCAGTCGGGACATCAGGATTTCACCGCGAATTTCCTCACGAAACCGATTTATGTCGGTTCCTTCCTGGAGAAGTACCTGCCTGAATTCATCCATGGTGAGATGGTTATCCTGGATAATCCGACGCAAAGTCTGGTCGAGATCATTATCACTGACCGTCAATCCGATCTCCTTGGCACGCTGCAGCTGTATACGCTTTAGAATCAAACGCTCCAGCAGTTGTTTCTCCAGAATTTCCATGCGAGGTAACTGGGTATTCTGTTTCTGCAACTGTTGAACTGTATTTTGCAACACTTCGTTGATTTCCTGCTGAGTGATGACTTCTTCATTGACAACCGCTACGATGCGGTCGATCGGCTTAATATCATCTCTCGAATAAGAACTCTGGGCAAAAACATCGGCTGCCAGCATAGTGGCAAAAACGGCATAGATCAGCCAGTATTTCCTGAATTTCAATTGCCTGTCACTGCTGAATTGGATCATTACAAATCTGTCCTCATATAACCCGGAATGGTCTGTTGCAGCACACGTACCGGATTGGTGCCGATTCTCATCAAATCGTTCAACTCCAGCTGAACGAAAATATTGGTCGAAGTTTTCTGTGTCGCAGTCGTGAAATGGCTGGTCACAAATCTCAATGACCAGCAGCAGGCGTTATACTCAAGACCCAGCAGACCGGCAAGTAATTTGTCATCTTTCAGCGAGTAATTGATGGCTGCAAAGCCCTGCCATTTTTTCAGGAATGGCCATTGAGTGGAAAGATCGACCTGTTCCAGCACATCTCGAGTGAAACGATAACCTGCATTGATAACTTTCCCGGGTGCTGGACGATAGCTGATACCGGTACGTATTTTCTCGATCAGAAGATTATTCTGGTTGAGCTGTATCCCGGTATCTGTCTTGATATTCTGTGTGATCCCACCGGAAAGCTCTGCGATGAAATCGGACCCTGCTCTCGTGACCTGAGGGGAAGTGAGTATCACCCGGCGATCACTGAAACGGATTCTCTGCCCTGCCGAGAAGCGCAGGCGTTCATTACCAGTTGCTGAATGAATCAGACGGGAACTGACTGCCAGTGTAATTTCATTGGCATCGTTGATCCTGTCTTCACCGCTGAACCTTCTTTCCAGAAATAACTGAGGGTAACTGAAATCCATTTCAGCAGAATCGAAGTTGGGCAACAACTGCTGATCTCTATAAGGAATATAGGTATAGAAAACACGTGGTTCGATGGTCTGAACGAAATTCTCGCGCGCCAATGTCGTGTCGCGTTCCAGCACTATCCCGCTGTCGAAGCTGAATATCGGTACCGTCCGGTTGAGATGTTTATCATTCGCGGCCGGATTGGCCGGCTCATTCAGGTCGTAGCGGGTATGGTGCAGTGATACCCGCGGCCGGATAAAACCAAAGGAATTTTCCAGTGGCAAGCTCACGCCTGGAAGAAATGTCGTACGCAGGCCATGTGGCAAGGTCGGATGTGAAAAATGCGTGAAGCTGCCGGCAAAATCAAAATCCAGGCCATATACATTACTTTTTGCCGCATTCAGTGTAAATCGCGGCAGAATTTTGAAAGGTGAAATGATGGGTGCTCTGGGGTCCTGAAGGGTCTGGAATTGTTGCAGTAGTGTACCGAAAGTGAGCATGCCATTACGACCCAATTCCCTGAAATAACTGGCAAAACCCTGTTGCAACAAGTTGGTCTGGGAGGTAAAGAGAATATTGTTGCCCAAATCTCGGAAATAATTGCGATCCGAAGCACTGTTGTAGTTGATCATGCCAAACCATCCCGCCCCCAGATTGTGAAAATGATTGAGCTGCATGCCGTAGCGAGTGGTATCGGTTTCCAGATCATTCGGCAGATAATCCAGTAAGAACCGGCCATTGAGCGTTTGCCCGATATAACGAAATTCATTATTGAGCATCATTCCACGTCTGCTCATGAGGCGGGGTGTAATCGTGGCATCGTAGTTGGGCGCAATATTCCAGTAAAAGGGAACAGAAACCTCAACTCCGCTTCTGCTGGTATTGCCCATAATCGGAGACAGAAATCCGGTTTTTCGCTCATTGCCGAAAGAGAAATTCATCCACGGCACATACAGAATCGGCACATCCTTGAAGCGAACCGAAGCATGGCGCGCGGTTCCTACTTTCTTTTCTTTATCGATTTCCAGATCATCTGCCAGGATGTACCAGTCATGATCATCCTCGGGACAGGTGGTATAGCGTGCCTTCTTGAATCTGTATTGATTTTCTCCTTCCAGCAGCAGCAGGTTTCCATCACCCCGGCCGTTTCCATCCTTCTGAAGATAACGCGGATTACTCAGCTGGCCCGTGTTGTCATCCAGATTCATTTGCAGATAACTGCCCCATAAAGTATCACCCGGGCGTTCGAGTTGTGCATTACCCTCGACTTCCACATTCTCGTTACTCTGATAATATTTTACCCGGTCAGCCGTCAATGTCTGGTCGCCACGGCGCATACGCACATTGCCGATCGCCTCGATCTCTTGCTGGTAATGCCCGTCGATGTGATCTGCCTCAATATAAATCGGCTGGTGCTCACTCGATGCAGGAGATGAGTCTGCACTCATGACCCTGACCGGTAGCAATACCAGACAGGCGTACAGTATCAGGCACAATTTAAGTGTATTCATTCAAGACTAAAACTTTAATGAAGTTTTTGCAGATGCTTTTCTGTAAAGGCGCTATTATCCGATAATTTTTCCGGAAGCTCGACCGGAACAAAGGCCTGGTTGCTGTTGATTTTGAATGTTTTCAGACAACAGCCCGATTTTGTTTCGGGATGAATAAAGCATATCCGGAAACTCACACCAATCAGTTATTTTATGCACTCCCACTGTTTCAATGCCTGATCTCAATACTGTTTTCTCGGCTGACGGGCTACTTGCCCGGAATATACCAGACTACCGTCCCCGCACCCAGCAACTGGAGATGGCGCAGGCCATCGCGCAAGCCATAGAGAATCAGGAGGTTCTGGTTACCGAGGCCGGTACAGGTACGGGTAAAACCTATGCCTATCTGGTACCAGCTTTGTTGTCGGGCGGGAAGGTCATTTTATCGACTGGTACCAAAACATTACAGGATCAGCTTTTTCAACGCGATATCCCAACCGTGCGTGCCGCCCTGAAAATACCAGTCACTATCGCATTGCTGAAAGGACGTGCCAACTATATCTGTCATTATCACCTTGAACGTACCCTGAATTCGGATCATATTCACTTTGCCAGCCGCACCGAAGTAAAGTATCTCAATCTGATCGAACGCTACGCCGGTACCAGCAGCCACGGTGATAAAAGCGGGCTGGATAAAGTCCCGGAACAGGCCGCCATCTGGCAGCACGTCACTTCCACACGGGAAAACTGTCTGGGATCGGACTGTCCACATTACCGGCAGTGCTTTGTGATGGAAGCGCGCAAGCGAGCGCTATCAGCCGATATCGTAGTCGTCAATCACCATCTGTTCTTTGCTGATGTCATGCTGCGTGATGAGGGTCTTTCTGAATTGCTGCCTGCCTGCAACACTGTGATATTTGATGAGGCGCATCAGTTGCCCGAAGTGGCCAGCCTGTTTTTTGGTGAATCGGTCAGTACCGGCCAGATACAAGTTCTGGTACGTGATACTGATACTGAAGCGCTACTCGAGGCAAAGGATTTCGCTCCCTTGTTCGATGCCACCGCAGCTGTCGGGAAAGCGGTACTGGATCTGCATCTGACAATCACGGAAAAACATACACGCATGTCTTCCGCTTCCGCTGCACGCTATCCCGGCTTCAGTGAAGCGCGGCAAATCTTACAGGAAAAACTGGTACTGCTGACCGGATTGCTCGAAACTCAGGCGGTTCGTTCGCAAGGGTTGCAAAACTGCTGGCTGCGGGCACAGGCTCTGCTCAATCGGATCAGACAGTGGCACGAACAATCTGAATCCCGGGAATTCATCTGCTGGGTCGAGACCTACAGTCAAAGCCTGCAATTCAATACTACACCTCTATCCGTCGCAGAAACGTTCAGCAAACAACTCCACGCTTCCGCACGCGCCTGGATATTCACCTCCGCTACCCTGTCAATCAAAAAGGATTTCTCTCATTACAACCGGATGATGGGATTGTTCGAAGCTAAAACGGCCAATTGGGACAGTCCGTTCGATTTTCCCAATCAGGCGTTACTCTATGTGCCTTCCCAACTGCCCGATCCAAATACGCCACACTACACTGAAAGTATCGTTCAAGCTATGTTGCCGGTCATCAAGGCAAGCCAGGGACGGGCATTCATCTTGTGTACCAGTCTGCGCAACATGCAACAGATCCATGAATTACTGCAGGTTGCCTTTCAACGGGAACAGCTTGAATTTCCTTTGTTGTTGCAAGGACAGGAAGCTCGCTCTGCCCTGCTGAATCAGTTTCGTCAGCTGGGCAATGCGGTGCTGGTGGGAAGCCAATCCTTCTGGGAAGGTATCGATGTAAAGGGGAATGCCCTTTCACTGGTCATCATCGACCGGCTGCCCTTTGCTTCACCGGATGATCCGGTATTGTCTGCACGCATCGAAAAATTTACCCGTGAAGGCCGCAATGCATTCATGGAATACCAGTTACCCCATGCGATCATCAGTCTGAAACAGGGAGCCGGCCGCCTGATACGAGATGAAAAAGATCGTGGGGTGCTGATGATTTGCGACCCGCGGCTGGTATCCAAACCTTATGGCAAGCAGATCTGGCAAAGCCTGCCACCAATGAAACGCACGCGGGATCCAGATGAAGTATTACGTTTTCTGGAAAATGTTTGACCAGTAACATCTGTCTGTCTCAATGGAAATCAGGTTTTATTCTTCTGTGGATAAAACAATCAGCATGCGAATAAATTCCATGATCTCGGGGCGAAACACATCGTTGTGGTTTTCGATCAGGCGTTTATCAACCTTCACATTCAGATAAGGATTGTGAATGACTGTGTGCTCCAGGTTTCTCAGCTCTGTGCTGCCAAATTGGATTGCTTCTCCAGGTTGCTGATTTTTCCAGATAGCTTTGGCTTGGTGATAAACGGCTGCTATGCTTTTACTGGCGGGGTGTAATTCGTGGCTTTGTAAAAATTCGAAGTGACCTACTGCCTGACGATCGGCTGCACCCTCGCTGTAGGAAAGCGGCCGATTACAATCATTACGTTTGATCATGCCGTGCGTTTCAAAAAACGTTGAGAAAATCCGTCCGGCAGGAAAGGCGTATTTGGTAGCATAATCCGCTTCGGAAGTGAGTATTACCAGCCGTGGAGGCTGATCCTGGAAATAACTGCAGCGTGCCTGAGCCAGATCATAAAGTGGAGCATACTTGAGTGCTTCAAACGCCGGGTTGAGCAATACCACAAGATCTCCAAACCCTTCAGCGTTATCGACATAATTTTTGTCACCAGCGCTGTTGATAAAGCGATCTGCCAGAATCTGCGCAGCGGCACTATACACCGCCGCACCGCCAAAGCTGTGGCCTAAAATAACCAGGCGACTTTTGACCGGGGGTTCTTGTGTATTCTTGATATTACGGATTTCTTCCAGCCTTAACAGCAGCTCGGCCATACCAAGGTAACCCACTTCATGTGCCGTATTCTTCCGATCCCAGAAAGTGATGTTGTTTATCCAGGGTATATCAATTGATTCACCACGCCAGCCGACGTATATACCGACTACCTTGCGTGGTGTTCTGTCCTGGTGCAAATGGTTCTCGACCTTGCTCAATTCAGCCAGGTTGAGTTTGAAACTTTCCACATTGGCATCACCCTGCTTGGCATTGTGATGCCAGCCGTGAACGAACACATTGATTAACAGACTTTCTTTTGATGCCAGCGCGTACAGCTCATTGAGCAATGCCTGCATTTGTACACGATTGCGGAGTTGCCCCTGATCATCGATCTCGACGAAACTGAGCAGATATTCCCTTTCTGTTCCTTTGTTGTGAAGCTGGATGGCATGGGATTCACATGATTCCTGTGCTGTTACTATGCAATTGCTGAAATTACTGCGGTAGATCTCATTGGAAGTGCAGGCAGATAATAGTATGGTAGTGAGCATTACTAAAAACAGCTTGGAAGAAGCAGTTTTCATTTGAATCTCCTTGTGTTTGAGGATTTTCCAATATGCAATACAATTTCTGATTATATCCATAAGGCATAGCGATATGCAGACAGGCAATCTGTTTACAGGATTTTCCACTCCGCGAAAAGGTGAAACTTTCGAGACACTGCTCTCCCGCAAAAACCTGGTGATCGAACGTATCGTCAGCTCTGCCGAACTGTCTCCACAAAAATACCAGCAAGTGCAGGATGAATGGGTCGCACTGCTGAAAGGTACAGCCATACTCGAAGTAGACGGAAAAATTATTGAGCTGAATACCGGAGACTATCTGTTCCTGCCGGCCAACACCCCTCACACTGTCAAATGGACATCCCACGGCGCGCTCTGGCTGGCCGTTCATTTGTATTGAGAACCTGTTCAAGACCCCACCTCGATTGAGACCCTAAACAGATACCCCCCAATACCCTCTGGAACTATTCTGCCGCGTGGTCAGAAAGTGAGCCTGAAAACGCTGAAGAGTATGAATAAACTGCCAGAACTGGAAATTTTCGCTGTGGAATAACTGGATTGCTTCGGTGTACTACCTCGCAAGGACAATCGAGGGTTGGAATCAGCCAGGCTTCCCGCCACTTCCTTGTGCCAATCCTCTGCTGCCGATATCCCGGCGCATCTGACAGCCATCAAAATGGATGTCTGCTGCAATCGCGTAAGCTCGTGATTGCGCTTGCCGGATATCCTCACCCAAAGCGGTCACACCCAGCACGCGCCCGCCGAATGTCAGTATTTCTGTCGAGTCTGTACTATTCAGCGCAGTACCGGCATGAAAAATGTGAAATTCATCGGAATGACGCTGAGCAGCCATCACTGAATCCAGCCCATGAATGATGTCATTTTTTCTTGGGTTGTCAGGATATCCTTGGGCTGCCATGACTACACATAATGCCACCCGCTGATCCCATTCGATACTTGCCTGATCCAGTGTGCCATCGACAGCGTGCTCCAGCAGGATAAACAGATCAGATTTCAGCCGCAGCATGATAGTCTGCGTTTCCGGGTCTCCGAGGCGACAATTGAATTCCAGTACCCTGACTTCGCCTTGCGGGGAAATCATCAGCCCGGCATACAGAAATCCGACATAAGGTTGAGATTGTTGTGTCATGCCTTGGATTACGGGCATGATGACCTTCTGCATGATTCTGTCATGCAACTCAGGCGTAATGACCGGTGCCGGAGAATAGGCGCCCATCCCCCCCGTATTGGGTCCTTCATCGTTATCCCGCAGGCGTTTGTGATCCTGGCTGGTGGCCAGAGGCAGAATATTCTTTCCATCCGACAGGACGATGAAACTGGCCTCCTCGCCTTCCAGGTAATCTTCGATCAGAATATGCGCACCGGCCGTACCCAGCCGGTTGTCCACCAGCATGGCATCCACTGCCGCATGCGCCTCGGACAGAGTTTGCGCTACGACCACGCCCTTACCGGCCGCCAGCCCATCAGCCTTGATGACGACCGGCAGAGAATGCTGGTCGATATAACGATGTGCGGCCGCTGCATCATCAAACGTTTCACAGGCAGCAGTTGGAATGCCATGACTGAGCATGAATGCCTTGGCGAAACTTTTGGAACCTTCCAGTCGTGCACCATTTCGAGTGGGGCCGAATATTCTCAAGCCTGAAGCCTGAAAAGTATCGACGATACCCTCCGTCAATGGCGCCTCCGGGCCAACTACGGTCAGATCGATCTTCTCCTGCCGGGCAAACGTCACCAGATCAGGAATGGAAACTATCGGAATATTTTCCAGCTTGGCTTCCAGTGCCGTTCCGGCATTACCAGGCGCAACGAAGATCTTTTCAACCAGGGGAGATTGAGACAGTTTCCATGCAATGGCATGTTCCCTGCCACCACTACCGATAACAAGTAATCTCATGCTAATGCCTGAAATGTCTGACACCGGTAAAGACCATAGCCACCCCTTGCTCATCAGCTGCTGCGATGACTTCCTCATCACGAATACTACCGCCGGGCTGAATCACCACCCTGGCACCCGCCTTGGCAAGTACATCCAGGCCATCCCGAAACGGGAAAAATGCATCCGATGCAACAACTGATCCATGCAAATCAAGGTTGGCCTGCTGTGCTTTGATCGAAGCAATACGTGCGCTGTCCACCCGGCTCATCTGCCCGGCCCCGATACCGAGCGTCTGGCCGTTGGCACAAAATACGATGGTGTTGGATTTGACGAATTTCACCACTCTCCAGGCAAACAGACAATCTTCTATCTGTTCACGAGTGGGTTTTATCCTTGTGACGACCTGCAACTGATCTGCCGTGATATCGAGATCATCCGGTGTTTGAACCAGCAGTCCACCATCCACTCGTTTTAGATCATAGACATTGTTGTGTTTATCCAGCGGTACGGTCAATACCCGGATATTGGGCTTGTCTGCCAGCAAGTGCCGGGCTTCCGGGCTGAATTCCGGTGCAATGATGACTTCCACAAACTGTTGCAATACTGCTTTGGCCAGATCAGCCTCGACAGCCCGGTTGATCGCGATAATGCCGCCAAAGGCCGATACCGGATCAGTGGTAAATGCCTTTTTGTAAGCATCCAGCGCGGTATCGGCAACAGCCACACCACACGGATTAGCATGTTTAATGATTACGCAGGCCGGTTTATCAAAAGTTCTGACACATGCCCACGCAGCATCGGTATCAGCAATATTGTTATAGGAGAGCTCCTTACCCTGAAGCTGGTCATAGTCCGCAAGACTGCCCGAAACATTTGCCGTATCACGATAGAACGCTGCCTGCTGGTGAGGGTTCTCACCGTAGCGCAACGGCTGGGCCAGCGTAAAACTCAGATTGAGCTGATCCGGAAAACGTTTGCGCTGTGAGTTCGATGGCTCCAGTGCAGTCAGATAATTACTGATGGCGCCATCATAGCGCGCCGTATGGGAAAAAGCTTTTTGTGCCAGCTGGAAACGATAGTCATGATCGATCGATCCGTCGTTAGCGCGTATTTGTTCCAGCAGTGGCCCGTAATCCTGTGGGTCGGTCACGATAGCGACACGCTGGAAATTCTTGGCGGCGGCCCGGATCATGGTAGGTCCGCCGATATCGATGTTTTCGATTGCTTCTTCAAACGAACAATCCGGTCGGGTAATGGTTTGAGTAAATGGATACAGATTGACCACCACCAGATCGATCGTTGGAATCTGTGCTTGTTCCATCACTTGTCGATGCTCAGGCAAATCCATCCTGGCAAGAATGCCTGCATGTACTTTAGGGTGCAGCGTCTTGACCCGTCCATCCAACATTTCGGGGAAACCGGTATAGTCGCTTACTTCTATGACGGGAATACCTGATTCCTGCAGTGATCTTGCGGTTCCACCGGTTGAAAGAATGGTGATATTGAGTTGGTGCAGAGCTGCTGCCAACTCAACTATGCCTGTTTTGTCGGAAACGCTGATCAGCGCCTGTTTTATGCTCATTTGAAAATTTACCGGATCTGATGTTTGGTTAATCGGTTGCGCAAGGTATTGCGATTGATGCCCAATAATTCGGCAGCTTTGCTTTGATTGCCCTGAGCATAATGCATGGCGATCTCTATGAGCGGTTTTTCCACACTGCGTATGACCATTTCATAGATAGGGCATGGTTTTTCACCATCCAGATCCTGGAAATAGGCTTCTACTGCTCTGCGGATACAAAGTGCAATCTCGTTTTCGTTGATAACCGTCATGCTTCGATGACCTCTTCGTCGATATAAGTAAGCGTGCGGCCCTGATCGGCCAGCTCTGCAAAAAACTGCTGTGTAGCTGCCAGCTGTTCTTCAACTGTCGCCAATCGGTTCATGGCATGACGAAAAGCAGCAGAACCGGCAAGCCCGCGGGTGTACCAGGAAATATGCTTACGCGCTATTCGCACACCCGAATATTCGCCGTAAAAATGATACAACTCGTGCAGGTGATCGATCAGGACGCGCTGAATTTCAGCTACCTCAGGGGGAGGCAGAAAACTGCCTGTCGTCAGATAATGATCAGTTTCGCGGAAAATCCAAGGTCTTCCCTGGGCGGCACGACCGATCATGACAGCATCGGCACCGGTATATTCGAGTACTTCCCTGGCTTTTTCCGGTGTAGTGATGTCTCCATTGGCAATGATGGGAATTCTGATCGAAGTCTTGACTGCGGCGATCGTGTCATATTCTGCCTGCCCCCGGTAAGCACAGGCGCGCGTACGGCCATGTATGGCCAGCGCCTGTATGCCTGCACTTTCCGCAATACGCGCAACGGTAATTGCATTTTTGTGCTGCGTATCCCAACCGGTTCTGATCTTCAGAGTTACCGGAATATCCACGGCCTGCACTACGGCATCAAGTATCCTGCTGACCAGACTTTCGTCTTTCAGCAAAGCAGATCCCGCCATGACATTGCAGATTTTTTTGGCGGGACAACCCATGTTGATATCGATGATTTCGGCACCCTGATCCGCATTATGACGCGCGGCTCGTGCCATCATGGCTGGATCTGCGCCTGCAATCTGCACTGAAACCGGTTTTACCTCCCCGTCGTGACAGGCACGGCGCCGGGTTTTTTCCGATCCATATAACAGCGAGTTACTGGAAACCATTTCGGAGATCGCCATCGCAGCGCCCATCCGTTTGCACAGTTGCCGAAAGGGCCGATCGGTGACCCCCGCCATAGGAGCAACGATCAGTTTATTCTTGAGCGTATAGGAGCCAATTTGCATGAAGCAGGAAAAATTCGTTCAAAATGCCAGAAGGAGAATCCGGTAACTGTCGACCCGTTACGGTAATCGTTCGAAGTTCAATGGAAATAATCAGAAAGAACCGGCCTGATTTCCGGATCAGGACAAACCTGCTGCAAGTTATCCGGGAAATATCCGATTATCCAATAAACCAGCCTTTAGTGCCAAATATCATCTGATGTGCGATCAAGCGCCTGGCTGGCGGCAGATTGTCCAGCGCAGCCAGTCCCATGCCGCTACACGCCTGCACCAGCGGTAGATCTGCTGTAAACAGTTTTACCAGAGAATCAGTAAACAGCCGGCTGATGCGTTTATCACTCTGGCGTCGTCTGCTGTAAGCAGCCAGCATTCTGGTCGACCCCGGTTCACCAGGCGTACCTGATGGGATACGGCTGATTTCACTGGCCAGTTCCCACGCATCGCGCAATCCTAGATTGAAACCCTGACCGGCAACTGGATGAAGTGCCTGTGCGGCATTCCCTATCAGTACCGCCCGATGGCTGGTAATGGTCGATGCATGTTTGAGTATCAGCGGAAAACTCGATCGTGGGCCAACATGAGTAAATTCGCCCATACGATCCCCGAATTGTTCATGCAGATGCAGCAAAAACGATCTGTCATCGAGCTTCAGAATTTTTTCTGCAGCAGCCGCCGGCATTGTCCATACCAGTGCATATCCTTCACCAGAAGGCAGCAAAGCCAGAGGTCCGTTCAGGGTAAAACGTTCAAATGCCGTTCCCGGCCGGGGTGATTCAACCTTGACGTTAGCTACGATGGCAGTTTGCTGGTAGTCATAAGTATGGTAACGAACTCCATCCATCTGTTCGGCAAGCTTGCCGCCATCTGCCAGCACCAATAATCTAGCTTGTACCTGCCTCGTTGTACTGCCTTGCTGATAGGCCACCTGAGCCAGCGAGAGATTGGTTCGAATAGCAGTTACCAAGGCATTGGTCTGGTAAATCGCATTGCTGCCCCGTATCGCCCGACCCATGGAATGGTAGAGATCATGGTAGTTAACCACATATCCCAGTGCCGGGACACCCGCATCATCCGGTGTGAGGACAGCATGACCGAAATGGCCGCGATTGGAAATATGAATCGTAGTAATTGGCGCAGGTTGTGTCAGATTTTTCCAGATATCGAGTCGTTGCAGGATCAACCGGCTGCCATACGAAAGTGCCAGCGGACGGGGATCATCCACTTTTTCCGGTAATTCACGCGCTTCGAGCAGCAATACTGAAAATTCATATTCACGCAATGTCAGTGCCAGTGCCATCCCGACTGGTCCACCTCCAACGATGACGATATCGAACAGCTGTTCAGACATGATCATTTATATCGAGTTGATGAATCAGGCACACGAGCGGGGTGTCAGCATTCAAATCCATGATTTATCGATAACGGAATTCAGCCGATCTGGCATGGGCATCCAGACCTTCTCCCTTTGCCAGAATGGATGCCGTTTCACCCAACCTGGATGCTCCGGCTGCTGAGACCTGAATCAGACTGGTACGTTTCTGAAAATCGTAAACTCCCAGTGGTGAGGAAAAGCGTGCTGTACCGGAAGTGGGAAGGACATGATTGGGCCCCGCACAATAGTCTCCCAGTGCTTCACAAGTATATCGTCCAAGAAAAATTGCGCCGGCATGCCGGATGCTATCCACCCATTGCTCCGGCTCATCAACGGACAGCTCCAGATGTTCGGGGGCAATCCGGTTGGCAATCATGCAGGCTTCTTCCAGATCACGCACATGAATCAAAGCACCGCGGTTCTCCAGCGAAGAACGAATTACATCCCGGCGTGGCAATGTATCGATCAGGCGGGAAATACTGTCTGCTACCCGATCCAGGAATGCTTTATCCGGGCAAAGCAGGATCGATTGTGCCTGTTCATCGTGCTCCGCTTGTGAGAACAGATCCATTGCAATCCAGTCAGGATTGGTTTTTCCATCACAGATCACCAGAATTTCGGATGGCCCTGCCAGCATATCAATTCCGACTGTACCAAAGACATGTCGTTTTGCTGCGGCCACATAAGCATTACCAGGTCCGACGATTTTATCCACCTTCGGGACGGTGGTTGTGCCATAAGCCAGCGCGGCGACTGCCTGTGCACCTCCAATGGCAAGAACACGATCTACTTCACAGATTGCGGCAGCGGCCAGCACCAGTGGATTTTTTTCTCCTTTTGGCGTTGGCGTTACCATGATCAATTCCCTGACACCAGCTACCCGGGCAGGAATTGCATTCATCAGTACAGATGAAGGATAGGCAGCCTTACCTCCAGGTACATAGAGCCCGACCCGGTCCAGTGCGGTGATTTTCTGCCCCAGTCGCGTGCCATCCAGCTCAACGTAATCCCATGATTGGGCCAACTGTTTTTCATGATAGGCTCGTATACGGGAAGCAGCTTGCTCCAACGCCTCACGTTGTACCTTATCCAACGACATCAAAGCAGATTGCCACTCATCCCGGGGCAGTTCGATTTCTTCGATCCGGTCAATATCCGGATTATCAAACTGGCGTGTAAGCTCGAGTAACGCTCTGTCCCCATGTGTTCTGATCTGATGCAGGATTTGAGTGACGGTGCGTTCGATCTCGCTATCGACAGAAACTTCAAAACTCAACAATTGGTCGAGTTCTGCCTGGAAATAGTCATCAATGGATGACAATCGCCTTATTTTGATCATGATGGTTTCCGGATACTGGGTTACAGATTCTTTGGCACCGCTGCACTGAAAGTTTCTAACAAGGGTTGTATTGCAGTATTTTTCAGCTTTAATGCTGCCTGATTGACAATCAGACGGGCTGAAATCGGCATGATTTCTTCGATTGCCTGTAAACGATTGGCTTTGAGCGTACTACCGGTCGAAACCAGATCCACAATTGCATCTGCCAGACCAACCAGCGGTGCAAGCTCCATCGAACCATATAATTTGATCAGATCGACATGCATTCCCTTTGCAGCAAAATGGTTACGTGCGGTTTTCACATATTTGGTAGCGACACGCAAGCGTGCACCACGAAAGACAGCCGAGGCATAATCATAATCGTCGCGTACTGCAACCATCATGCGGCAGCGGGCAATCTTCAGATCAAGCGGCTGATATAATCCGATCCCGTCATGTTCCAGCAGCACGTCTTTTCCAGCCACACCCAAATCTGCCGCACCATATTGTACATAGGTCGGCACGTCCGTAGCACGCACCATGACAAGCCTGACGTCCGGCCGATTGGTTCCAATGATCAGTTTGCGTGAGGTATCCGGATCATCACTGGGAACGATTCCGGCTGCCTTCAGAAACGGGATGGTATCTTCAAAGATACGCCCTTTGGAAAGGGCAATGGTAATATCCGGCATCAATAATCGTCATCCGAGATTTGCTGCAGCAAATTCCCAGTTGATCAGTTTATCGATAACCGTGTTGACATAATCCGGGCGACGATTCTGGAAATCCAGGTAGTAGGCGTGTTCCCATACGTCGATCGTCAGCAGTGGGCGAATACCGCGTGTCAGGGGTGAATCGGCATTACTGGTCTTGATGATGGCCAGCTTGGATCCTTCCTGAGCAAGCCAGGCCCAGCCACTACCGAATTGTGTGATGGCGGCATTGGCAAATTCCTGTTTGAAAGCCTCTACACTGCCGAAAGATTCCTCGATCTTCTGTTTCAATGCTGCAGGCGGCTCTCCTCCTCCTTTAGGGCTGAGACTGTACCAGTAGAACATGTGATTCCAGATTTGTGCTGCATTGTTGAAAATTCCTGCCTTATCAGCCTGCCCGGCTGTAGCCGTGATGATCTGTTCCAGTGATTGTCCGGCAAATGGTGTTCCTGCAACGAGTTTATTCAGATTATCCACATAAGCCTTATGATGCTTGCCATAGTGGAAGCTCAGTGTATGTGCGGAAATAACAGGTTCCAGCGCATTATCGGCATAAGGCAACGGCGCCAGCACATAGGTATCACCTGATTGTGCAGCTCTTGAAAAATTATCCAGATTAGTGCTCATTTTCTCTCCTTTATTCCTGAAAACGAATTTGAATAGTGAAAACATAAAGTCGGATGGTATGAGTAAAGAGAATATTTTAGTTATTGTCCGTCATTTCTGTCGTGAAGGTCACCTGATTGTATCCGGCCAATCTCGCTGCTTCCATGACTGTGATTACCGACTGATGAGTGGCCTTTGCATCAGCACTGATAATAATGATCGGGTTTTCCTGGTTTTTGGCTGCTGATTGCAATGCTTCACGCAAATTCTCGATACTGGCAAATTTTATCGGGACAAGGTTAATCGTATAGTCACCCGTTGCGCTGACCGATACATCAATTACCTTTGAAGTATCCTCTGCATGATCTGTTTCAACCGTAGCAGCTTGTGGCAACGTTATTTCCAGCTCTGAAAACTTTGAGTAAGTGGTAGTGATTACCAGAAAAATAAGGATGACCAGCAGTACATCAATCATTGGCACGAGATTGATCTCAGGCTCTTCTTTCTTCTGTCCTCGCTGAAAATTCATTTGATTTTTGATATTGATCGATAAAAAACAGCGGGTTGCCGTCTACCCTGCGGGATCACAATAACGGATCAGGCGATACCCTCTCAAAACTTGCGGGCCGGCCAGGTTATTCTAGTTTATTATTACCACTTTCACCATGCCCAAGCATATTTTGAATTGTTTCCGTTATTCATAAAAGTCGCAAAAGGTTTTATGTGGATCATCCGGTAGTCAGCATCGTAATGGGCAGCAGCAGTGACTGGCAGGTAATGCAACATGCTGCAAGCGTTTTGAAAAACTTCTGTATTCCACATGAAACCATGATTATCTCGGCACATCGCACGCCTGACAGGATGTTTGAATATGCCGAAACAGCTCATGACCGTGGAATCAGGTGTATCATCGCCGGTGCGGGAGGTGCTGCCCATCTCCCCGGCATGATTGCTGCCAAAACCACACTCCCCGTTCTGGGGGTTCCGGTTACATCAAAACATTTACAGGGTGTAGATTCGCTGTTATCCATCGTACAGATGCCCAAGGGTGTGCCAGTTGCCACTTTTGCCATCGGAGAAGCAGGTGCAGCCAACGCCGCACTGTTTGCTGCTGCCATTCTGGCCGGGGGAGATATCTCACTGGCCGAAAAACTCGATCAATTTCGCAAGGATCAGGCTGCCTCTGTCGCTGCGATGACGCTCCCCGAATCATGTACATAAAACCGGGCTCCATGCTGGGTCTGCTGGGTGGCGGACAACTGGGAAGAATGTTTGCCATGGCAGCACAGCAAATGGGTTACCGGGTAACCGTGCTTGATCCGGCTGCAGAAAGCCCTGCGGGAAGTATCGCTGAACGTCATTTGCAGGCGAACTACCTGAACGATCAGGCACTGGATGAATTAGGATCGACCTGTGCAGCAGTCACTATCGAGTTTGAGAATGTGCCGGCCCAGGCGTTACGCTACCTGGCACGACGCTGTGTAGTCAGCCCTGATGCCGAAAGTGTTTCGATCGCACAAAATCGTATTCGCGAGAAGCAGTTTCTTGCTGAAAATGGTTTTCCAGTCGGACCATTCACCGTTATCCATGACGGACAGGATCTGCCCCGGATCGATGTATCCCTGTTCCCCGGGATACTCAAGAGCAGTCAGTCCGGTTACGATGGCAAAGGGCAAATACGGATCGAACATGCAGATATTCTGTCTGAAGCATTCACTGCACTTGGCAACAAACCCTGCGTGCTGGAAAAACGATTATCCCTCGCTCATGAAATCTCCGTCGTTCTGGCTCGCGATAATCTGGATCAGATTACCTTCTTTCCTGTTCCCGAGAATCACCATGAGCGGGGTATCCTGGACACGAGCATCATACCGGCTACGTTGTCAGATGAGATCGTTGGAAAAGCACGCGCGGTTGCCCGACAAGTAGCCACACGACTGAATTATGTCGGCATTCTGTGTGTGGAATTTTTTGTCCTGGGCGATGGGCAGATCCTGGTCAATGAGATTGCACCTCGTCCGCATAATAGCGGGCATTATTCACTTAATGCCTGTGTGACTTCCCAATTCGAGCAGCAGGTTCGCATGTTGTGCGGACTGCCTCACGGCAGCACCAAACTGGTACAGGAGGCCGCTGTCATGACCAATATACTCGGGGATTTGTGGAAAAATGGTGAGCCTGACTGGAACGGCATACTACGACATCCGCAGACCAAACTGCACCTGTATGGTAAACGTGCAGCAAAACCTGGCAGAAAAATGGGGCACTTCACTGTGCTGGCAGATACGGTTGAAGAAGCACTGCAGCAGACTGCACGGATCAGGCAGGATCTTCAATTCTGATCTGGTATATTTCAAAAGCAGATACCATCATGGCGACCGCAGCATTGTTTGAGACCAGTATCACCAGCCTTCCTTTACTGCATCGCGGCAAGGTACGCGATATATATGCGGTGGATGAAAACCATCTATTGATCATACAAACAGATCGTGTTTCAGCGTTTGATGTGATATTGTCAACCCCGATTCCGGAAAAAGGAAAAATACTGACAAAAATTTCCCGTTTCTGGTTCGATAAATTAGCTCACATCATCCCCAATCACCTCACTGACATAACTCCTGAGTCTGTTGTTTCGTCTCGGGAACAGGATCAGGTTTCGGATCGCGCTTTTGTCGTCAGAAAATTGAAACCTCTGCCTGTCGAGGCTATTGTACGCGGCTATATTTCAGGTTCCGGCTGGAAGGATTATCAGCGCAGCGGCACTATTTGCGGTATTGCCCTGTCAGCAGGGTTACGGGAGGCCGATAAAATTCCCGGTGGTGCAATTTTTACACCCTCAACCAAAGCGGGAGCAGGATCACATGACGAAAACATCTCGTATTCCGTTTGTGAACAACTTCTGGGAGTATCGCTCGCTGCGGCCGTCAGCAGGCATTCCATTGCACTTTACACGGCTGCAGCCGATTATGCACTGACACGAAGCATCATTATTGCCGATACCAAGTTTGAGTTCGGCCTGGATGAAGCCAACCAGCTTTATCTGATCGATGAAGCGCTGACTCCTGATTCTTCACGCTTCTGGCCCGCTGAAAGTTACCGGCCTGGTAAAACACCTCCCAGTTACGACAAACAGTTTATTCGTGACTGGCTGGAACAGATCAACTGGAACAAGACTCCACCTGCTCCCCCTATTCCTGAAGAGGTTCTTGTGCAAACCATTGAAAAATATCAGGCAGCCTGCCGGGTGCTGACACAATAGCTTCTGTTACAGATCATCCATGCTATCGGCTCGGTACTCGATCTTCTCAATCGGGAGTGGTCGCCCGACTATGAATCCCTGGGCATAATCAATCCCGATTTTTGCCAGCTTCTCCAGAATGTCCCGTGTTTCAACCAATTCGCCTATCGTCCTGATTTTCAGAGCACGGGCGAATTTGCCGATATTTTCAACTTTTTTCAGATCTTCTGCATCACGCAGGATATTGCATATCAGGCTGCCGTCAATCTTCAGAAAATCAGCCTGGATGTGTTTGAGTAAATCAAATGAGCCACGATCATGATTAAAACTGCATAGTGAAACCAGGCAGCCGGATTGTTGTACTTTTTTTACAAATTGCACTGCACTCAACAAATTGGCTGCCACATCTGCTGTTTCGATTTCAAAACATATTCTCTGGGGTTCTATTCCGGCTGCATTCAACAATTTCCAGACACGATCATAAAATACTGGATCGATGAGTGTACTGCGAGCCAGATTTATACAAAATGAAATTCGGGGATCAGCCCTTTGATCGGCGAGATAATGGATCACCTGTTCGACCACCCAGCTATCCAGACGTGGCATCAGGTTATATTTTTCAACAAACGGAAGGAATGCTCCCGGTGGAATCAGATTGGATTCCTCCTCCGCCATACGAATGAGTACTTCATAATAACTTGAAGATTCCTGGTTCGATCCTGCAGGAATTATCTTTTGACAGTACAGATGGAATTCATTCTGCTCAATAGCCTGAATGATCCGTCTGGAAGAATCTATGGACACTCGTGTCGGCTGCTTAGCAGTATTTTCATTACTGTCTCGTGTAGTTTTACTTTCTTGTGCTTGTTTATGTTCAGCTGTGGATCGATCTTTCACATTTTGCAGCAGCTCCTCTCCTTTTTTCATCAGCCGGGGTGTGTAAAGAATATAAAAGCCGATTACCTTTCCAGCAGAGTCGAAATGAGGTGTCAAATGACTTGTAATAAAACATATCGATTGATTTGCAAGTTTCAGGACATGCTGATTCTGTATGGTCTCTCCAGACAATACACATTCGACAGTACTACTGATATCAGAAAACAACGATTTATCGAGAAATTCGTTAAAAAGCCGATTTTCTATCTGTTCAGGCCGTAATCCAAACCATTGCCGAAAAGCGCGGTTATGGTAACGACACTGCCGTTCCGTATTGAAGTAGGCTAGCATCACCGGAAAATTTTCATCCACAATTTGCAGTTTGGCTTTATTTTCCGAAGAAGTTTTCTCAGCCCAGATCCTGTGTTTGATTTCACTGCTAAGCCGTTCCTTTTGTGCAGCCAATTGAGCAAATTGTTTTGAAAAAGCTTTTTCGGTATGAGCAATTTGCGTAATCATGAACAGTATCGACATCAGCAGGGTTACCCATAACCCGGCAACGATATGTGATTCAATAAAAATCAGGGAATGATCCAGAGCAATCAGTAAACCTGTGACAACCACTGCTACAGTTGCCGATAAAAAAGGTTTGAATGCATTGATTCTTGGAGTGGTATACATAATCACACGAAGGGGGATCTATTAAAAACCTCATTCCCGGAAAATAACCTGAAAGTAGACTAACTGTAGGCTCCCAGTGGACGTACCGCAGCCCAAAATTTCCAGAGGCTGCCAAGCGTTAGTACAAAATCTTTAGTTGAACTTTCATTGACAATAGTGAGTTTCAGCTGCTGGATCTGCCTCTTTTTCAACGCCTGGAGTAATGGATCAAACCAATCTCGTTCTATTTTCATCAATTCATGGCGCCAGTTGTATGCATCTCTGTAACAAGCGTATTTCTGTAAATTATCCAAGATAATTAATTGCTCACCCGAATTCCCGGAATGATTTAATACCTCATCTGCATTCTCTGGCAGATCATGGTACGTAACCTTCCCCATTTCTGCCAGCGCATGAACCAGTACATGATTGCCCCAGATACCGGTATAGGATGCGCACACTTCTGAAGGTCTGATACCCCCTCCCCATATCCAGATACTGTTAACCGGTAGCTCACCTTGTACTTCTCTGTTCCGGTTCAACGGGTGCTCATGAAGAAACATCTGGATTTCATTGATCCTGCTGTTCCAGATCGCACCCTCTTTTCCCCGTGGCAGAAGATCATTTATATTTTTACCAGCCACCTGACTCAGAAGGAATGTCTGCAACTCGGGAGTCTCATCACATTTCACATACCAGCGATCAGAATGAAGTGGCAGCAGGGTTACCCCTTCATCTGAGAAAAACTCATTGATACTATCGGCAAAAGAAGTCGCTTCCTTTAAGGAAATATTCAGAATCTGATTATCCCCAAGAAGTATATGGTTATTCTCGACTCTGAGATGAACCGGATCGGCACGTAACCAATAACTTTCTCCTACTTTGATTCTATTTTTTTCACGCTGCAGTAATATCGAAGCTATGGGCCAGTCCTGTTGTTTGTTCACATTAAAAATTTTACACAACCAGGATTCCAGTACCTCTCCTCCGGCTTCAGAGCGGCTACTTTTTGCCAAAATGGTTTCCAATGCAGGCAACTTCAGGTGTTGATAAATATCTGTTTGCGAACCATCTGGCCAGAATATATCAGGAACAAATAAATGCAGATTCATTTAAAGTTGGCAAAAAAGGTAAAAAAATTCCAGGGTCAATTCTGGTGATCAGGAAATAAGTTTTGCAGTCTGGTCACATGATTACTGCCTTTTACAAATTTACGAGAAACTATGAGTTGCAAATTTGTCAGAGATAGATATAATTTTAAGAATCGTTCTCATTATTAAATTAAACAGATAGTATGCTTTATACTGAACATTCAGTATAAAACGCATTCCTGAAAACTATTCGACAAAAAATATCTTTCATGTATATTTGTGTGTGTAAGGGTGTGACTGAGCGCGACATTCACCAGGCTGTAAAACAAGGTGCTATAAGAATGCGTGACTTAAGGAACAATTTGGGCGTTACTAGCCAGTGTGGTACTTGTGCTTGTCATGCCAAAATAGCTCTGGACAAGGTATTGAATCAGGAATCTTCTCAACAGACCACTACTGGATCTTCCTGAAATCTCACCTGATTTACCACCCGCAAAATATTTCTTAAAGGAGAGAAGAAATCATGAAAGGTAATGCGGATATTATTCGCTGGTTGAATCGCCAGCTGCAACATGAGTTGACTGCTATCAACCAATATTTTCTTCACGCTCGCATGTATAAAAACTGGGGATTCAACAAACTGGGTGAACATGAATATCATGAGTCCATTGAGGAAATGAAGCATGCGGATCAGTTGATCGAGCGTATTCTTTTTCTTGAAGGATTACCAAATCTGCAGGAACTCGGCAAATTGCTGATCGGTGAGAATGTGCAGGAATGTGTATCATGTGACTTAGAACTGGAACGCACCTCCAGAGAAACTCTTATCAGTGCAATAGCCTCTTGTGAAACAGCCCAGGATTTCGTGTCACGTGAAATTTTTAAAGAAATTCTTGAAGATACAGAAGAACATATTGATTGGCTGGAAACGCAGCTGGATATGGTCAAGAATATCGGAACTCAGAACTGGCTACAGAGTCAGATTTAATCCTTCGAACGCACAAAACCAGAAACCAGAATAATATTATTACCGCTAATTGTCGATAGCAGCTTAGAATTCTAGTTTTCTGTATGCTTCTGTTGTCACCCGGGAAGCTGAACGTACTGTAAAATACAGGTATCTCTTGAAACCTGTCGGGTTAGGATTTAAATCAGTTGATCCGGCTTAAATACCATGACCTCTCATTGTATTCAGTGTGGCAGCAGTCGGATTCACAAGTCCCGTTTCAGGCCCGGTGAGCGTGCACCCGCTAATTTACTACTTTCTCCTTATCGCTGTCGCGATTGCAAAGCGCGTTTCTGGGGCAGAAACAATGCTGCCTGTCTGGCAGCAGCGGCAGGGGTGGGTGGTATATTTCTACTGGGTACTTTCATTTGGGTAGGATTTTCCCTCAATGAACCCATGGAAAGAAATCTGTCTTCACAGCCACAAACTGCTTTAACAGGATTATCCTGGCTGGACCCTCAATCTTCCTCCCATGTTTCATCAACCAGCCTTACATTAGCAGAAGCAATTGAGCGTGGAGAAAAGATCGATCTACAATCAATCAAAGGTGAAAATACAAGCTCTTTGCCCGATCCAAATGACAACCGGTTTTATACAATCAACCTTTTTCTTGAAAAAGCCAGGAAAGGCAACGCAGACGCCCAATATCAGTTAGGCATATTATATCTGGCTGGCAAGGGAACTCTTCAGGATTTTTCCGAGGCTTCCAAATGGTTCATTCTGGCTGCCGAACAAAACCACCCTCTGGCTCAATATGAACTTGGCCTGCTTTATCAAGTTGGCCAAGGCGTGGAAATGGATAATGAAAAGAGTTATATGTGGTTCAATTTAGCTGCAGCAGCAGGAATAGAACAGGCTATCGCGGCGCGTGATAAAGCTATGCGCTCATTGAGCCGCACGCAACTTTCATCGGCACAAAAAGCAGCCCGGGAATGGCTGGATTCCAGAAACAAACTTGGAAAATAAATTACCCGGGCCCCTTTTTTATTGTTGATATAAGAAACTGCTTCTAAAGTGCCTTAACCATATCTTCAACAACCTTCTTGGCATCACCGAATACCATCATGGTTTTGTCCATATAGAAGAGGTCGTTGTCCAGCCCTGCATAACCGACAGCCATACTGCGTTTGACAACCATTACGGTACGCGCTTTGTGAGCTTCCAGAATCGGCATTCCATAAATCGGGCTTCCCGGTACGTTTGCCGCCGGGTTAACTACGTCATTCGCACCTAATACCAGTACAACGTCGGTATTCGGAAAATCGCTGTTGATTTCATCCATTTCCTGCACCATTTCATAGGGAATCTCCGCTTCTGCAAGCAGGACGTTCATATGTCCAGGCATACGGCCTGCAACCGGATGAATTGCAAAACGAACATTGATACCTTTCTTGTGCAAAGCCTGAGCCAACTCCTTGACCGCATGCTGTGCACGTGCCACAGCCAATCCATATCCCGGAATGATGATAACGCTATCTGCATTCCCCATGAGAAATGCTGCATCATCTGCACTACCGCTGCGATAGGATTTCTGTGTTCCGTCATCGGTGCTCTGACTTCCTCCATCACTGCCGAAGCCTCCCAGAATGACAGAAAGAAACGGTCTATTCATGGCCTTACACATGATATAGGAGAGAATTGCGCCTGAGCTACCAACCAGCGATCCTGCTATAATCAGCATCGGATTTCCGAGTGAGAAGCCAATACCTGCAGCAGCCCATCCCGAATAGGAGTTCAGCATGGAGATTACGACTGGCATATCCGCGCCACCAATCGGGATGATGATGAGAAAACCTAGCAGAAAAGCAATGGCCGTCATTGCAGAAAATGCTGTCCAGTTCGTCGTCTCACTAAAGAAGAACCATAAACCGAAACCAATCATAATAATGGCCAGCAACAGGTTAACCATGTGTTGACCGCTAAAAATAATCGGTGCACCACTCATCCGACCAGACAGTTTCAGGAATGCAATGACGGAACCGGACCATGTCATGGCACCAATGAAAGTCCCCAGAAAGAGCTCGAGTTTGCTGCCAGTTGGCAGTATTTCTGACAGACCGAATGAGGTTGGATTATTGACGGCTGCAATTGCAATAAATACAGCAGCAAGACCCACCAGTGAGTGCATGAATGCGATAAGTTCAGGCATTGCAGTCATCTGGATACGTTGCGCCACAATCGAACCAATAATCGCACCTACAGCGATGCAACCGAGAATCAATGGCCAGTTTTCGGTAATGGTCAGCGTTGTGAATACGGCAATGCCCATCCCCAGCATGCCAAGAAGATTACCGCGGCGTGCAGTAAGAGGCGAACTCAATCCTTTAAGTGAGAGTATGAAAAATACAGCCGCTATCAGGTAAGCTAATGCAATGAAGTTAGCAGACATTTAGGCTTGTCCTTTTTTGTCTTTTTTCTTAAACATTTCCAGCATACGCTGGGTAACGAGAAACCCACCAAACACGTTGATGGATGCCAGAATTACGGCCGCAGCTCCTAACCACGCTCCCCAATCAGCTTCAGTTGATCCTGCTGCCAGCATCGCACCAACCAGGATAATGCTGGAAATAGCATTGGTTACTGACATCAGGGGAGTATGAAGAGCGGGAGTTACATTCCACACTACATGGTAGCCAACAAAAACAGCCAGGACGAATACCGTCAGATTTATGATCGTTGGATCAATTTCTCCAATCATGTGTTTTCCTTATAGACTTATAGAGATTCATAAACTTTTGTGCGAACAATGTTGCCTGCCTGCTTATGATTTGCTAATTACTTCTCCAGCCATACAGACCAGACTGCCATCGATAATTTCATCTTCACGGTTTACTTTAAGCTCACCGGTTTGTACATCGAGTATCAGATTCAGGAAATTCAGCAAGTTGCGTGCATATAGTGCACTGGCATCGGCTGCCACCAATCCGGGAAGGTTGGCGACACCCACCAGATGCACGCCATACTTGACTACAGTCTTACCCAATTCCGATAATGGACAGTTTCCACCTGCTTCAACCGCCATATCAACGATTACTGATCCTGGTTTCATGGCTTTGACCGTTTCTTCAGTGATCAGAACAGGGGCCGGACGCCCTGGAATCAGAGCAGTTGTAATGATGATATCTGCTGCTGCTGCACGCTCCTGAATCAGCTCACCTTGCCGGCGTTTATAATCTTCTGACATTTCAGTTGCATATCCGCCGGCAGTTTCAGCTTTGGCTTTTTCCTCATCTGTCAGAGGAACTTCCACAAATTTTGCACCCAGACTCTCAACCTGTTCCTTCACTGCAGGCCTTACGTCAAATGCCTCAATTACAGCTCCCAGACGTTTGGCGGTTGCAATGGCCTGCAGTCCGGCCACACCTGCCCCCAGAACCAGTACACGTGCAGCTTTGACTGTACCAGCTGCCGTCATCAGCATAGGGAAAAATTTCTGATATATATTGGCTGCCAGAATGACGGCTTTGTATCCACCAATATTTGCCTGGGAAGACAATACGTCCATACTTTGTGCCCGCGATATTCGTGGCAGTTTTTCCATCGCGAAAGCGGTCAATCCATGTCTGGCTACAGATTCGATTTCTTCTGTATGATGCGGGGTAAGCAGACCTACCAGTACTGCATCCTTTTTCATTAGTGCCAGCTCATCTGCTTCAGGCCCCCGTACCTTCAGTACGATCTGGGATTGTTCATACAACTGTGAAGCAGTGGAGATGATAGTAGCACCGGCCTCCTGATAAGCTGAATCAGAAATACTGGCACCAGCACCGGCGCCCGCCTGTACCAGAACGGTATGCAACCCCTTGGCAGTCAGCTTTTTGACGGTTTCTGGCGTGGCCGCCACGCGCGTTTCTCCTGCACGCGTTTCGGCAGGTATGCCTATGTGCATGGATATTCTCCCTTGTTATTTTGATGATTCATTAATTAAAAGTTGTGACATGGATCCAATTAGTGCCAAATTATAAATCAATTTAAAGCAGATTGAATCCCGACGGCATTTTCTGTTTTGTCAGGAAACATGGCTACTGCCCTGTTGCAGACAATGGCCGATCCAGCGGCTCGTCAGTTTCTCCTGAACACTGTTCTGGCGCAAACGTGAAGCCAGTCCACTGAAATCAACCAGATCCAGTGGTTGATCCTGATTGAAACAGGAGAAAACATAGGAAATTTCTCCTGTGACAGGATCTTTTTGCGGTTGTAGACATTGCGCACAAATTTCCTTCATCATGCACTGCATCGGGGAATTGATCGAACCCACTGCAAAATGCTCTACTTTAAGGTAAGGCGCAAGCTGCTGGTGCCGTGCAGCAGCTACGGCTGCCATCATACGGTCGGAACCGATTGCAATGATGCGGTCAGCAGCCTGCATCGAAATCGGTGCACTACCGAGTTCACCGCTGGCATAAGCAACCATTGCCTGTACGATATTTCCGACGTAACTCAGATCACCCGGGCGGGAAGGTTGAAAGCCAGGTGCTTCATCACTGCACCAGACGATGGTATCCGCAGCCGCTTCTATTTCCGCTACTTTATAACGGTCAGCCAGTTTCTTGTAGCCGGCAAAATACAAAACTTTACAACCGGCAGCGCGCGCAGCAGCACCAATCGAGAATAGTACCGCATTGCCCAGACCACCTCCCACCAGCACAACAGTTTCGTGAGATTCAATTTCTGTTGGAGTGCCAGTAGGCCCCATCAGTACGACTGGTTCGCCTGGTTGAAGTAACGCACATAAATTTGCCGATCCCCCCATTTCCAGCGCTATCAACGATACCAATCCGTTAGAAACATCCACTGAAGCACCGGTAAGGGCGATACCTTCCATCGCCAAGCGTGTCTGTTCGGATATTTTTGCAAGTGAAGCATAATTTTGGAAACGGTAAAACTGCCCCGGGTGGAAGTGACGAGCTGCCAATGGTGCATGAACGACTACCTCGATAATATTTGACGTCAGCCTTTCCACCTTATGCACAGTAGCACGCAACTGCCCGCCAATTTCAGCGAAAAACCGAGAGGCAGATTGCACTGATACAGGTCCGGTCTCGGCAAGTACACGACTGACTGTCGGATATCCCTGCTTGGCACTGGCCATTGCTTTGACCACATTGCCGGAATAAGATGGATGCAAATCACCGAAGAAGCTGATGAAGCGCCCATCATCGGAGTAACTCAGCAACACCGCGGGCATTTCCGGTTTGGGATTGCCCCGGATTGCGTCAAGAGGCTGACCCTGTTCATCACAGGAAGCAAAATAACGCCCATTCAGTTTGAAATTATGTGCATCTTCACGTGCCAGAACAGTATTGGGCTGAGTTCCTGCGGCAACCAGAATCGTCCGGGCAGGTTGAGTCACTTCTTTAACTTTATACCAACTGCCTTCTTCATTCATCGCCTGAACTGCGAAACGAATGGATTGAGCATGCTCCCACTGATCAACGTCGATTCTCAATGGTGTCAGACCTTCTGCAAAATATATCCCCTCTTCCAATGCTTTCTCTACTTCTTCATGGTTGAGGGTATAGGAAGGGCTGTCAATCAAACGTTTCCGATAGGCAATCATGGCACCTCCCCATGATTGCAGCAATGCTGCAACACGGGGCTCACGCCCTTCCCGCGCAGCCTGTGCTTTCTCGCTGCGGATGGCCCGGGCATGATTCATGAATTCTTCGGCGATCTCACGTTCTTCATTGTCCCAATTCGCTCGTATCGCAGCTTCACCCTGTACCGCAGCCAGTATCTCATAACGCCGAAGGAATTTTTCCACCTGAACCGGATAATAAGCCAGTGCTTCTGTTGCGGCATCGATTGCCGTCAATCCGCCACCAATTACTACTACCGGCAACCGAAGCTGCATATTGGCGATAGAATCATTCTGAGCAGCGCCTGTCAGCTGAAGTGCCATCAAGAAATCGGAAGCTGCACGTACACCCCGTGCCAGTCCGTTAGGAATTTCCAGAATAGTCGGGCGTCCCGCGCCTGCCGCCAGCGCAATATGATCAAATCCGAGATTCCATGCATCCTCGACAGTCAGCGTGCCACCAAAACGGATGCCACCGAACAGCGCAAATTCCGAACGCCGTTGCAGCAATAAACGGATCAGTTTAAGAAAATTCTTGTTCCAGCGTACTGTAATGCCATATTCAGCTACCCCCCCAAACCCTGCTGGCAACCGCTCATCCAGATCCTCACTTAACTGCTCGACATCAAAAATCGGGGTAAAGGCACTACGTTCACCCTTTATGTTTATTCCAGACATGCTGGCTGATAAAGGCTCTATTTTCAATCCATCCACGCCAACGACAGTATGCCCATCATTCATCAGGTGATGTGACAATGTGTAGCCCGCTGGCCCCATTCCTACCACCAGTACTTTTTTGCCTGTTGCCGCTTTAGGATAGGGCCTGAGTAAATCGAGAGGATTCCAGCGTGTCAAAAGACTGTAAATCTCAAATCCCCAGGGTAATTCGAGCACATCTTTCAATGTCCGTGTTTCCGCCTGAGGAATATTGACGGGATCCTGTTTCTGATAAATACACGATTTCATACAATCGTTACAGATACGATGCCCGGTTCCTGCGCACATTGGATTATCCAGCACGATCATAGCCAGGCTGCCAATTGCCACGCCCTGTGTCTTGAGCTTGTGAAACTCCGATATCCGCTCTTCCAATGGACAACCAGCAAGTAGCACACCCAGGTCATTTTTCTTGAAAGCTTTTACTTCGGGGGCTTCTTTTGATTTCTGCGGGAATCCTTTCGAGCAGGAATCTTTACCCTGCTCATGGCACCAGATACAGTAATTAGCTTCATCCAAAGCGCCTGTCAGATCGGTTCCCTGGTCTGTCAGTGAAAAACCTTCCCGATAGCGGACATGATCAAGACTATGAACCGTATACCCGTTACGATCGTCACTCGTCAGTGATAACAGATGCTGAAAATCCAGCTTGCGCGGAGATTTGAACAAAATGCCCTGGCGAGTATGTGCCTGCCCTTCAGGTGTGCGCAATGCCCAGGCAGCATAGTGCAACGCAAGCTCGAGCTGAGCTGCATGATTGACTTCATCTTCCATCCAGCGTGCAACATGTGATGCAAAAACCAGCTCTGAAAAAGGTTGGCCGAACTCTTCAACCAACTTCTGTTCAAGTACTGATCCGTTCAACGTTTGCAATACTTCATCACTTACTTTGGTTTTGGCGCGTCGCTGTACAAACTGACGCTTACAGAAATAAAGGGGGGCGAGTTCATGATGGCGCGCAGCCAGCGCACTGACTTCAGCTTTAATACCAAATAGTGTTGCAATGAAATCTTCCAGCCAGGGTGCAACTTCAATCAATAAAGCAGATTCATCCTTCCGTGCCAGCAATTCGGGGTTCTGACGAGCCTGAATCAGACGATCATATAATGTGAAATCACCTTCCTTGAGGAAATTCAGGAATATCTGATCGAGTTTGATCAAACCGGCACGTTCATACAATTCAGGAAAAGAGATGCCAAATTCAAGAGTGAGTGTCGTAACGGCAGCCGTTGGGGAAGCGGCAAGTATTGATCGAGAATCAACCATGTTTTTAACCAATTATGGGATATTTTTCAGATATGAATACGAAAATGGATGAAATACAGCCTGTGTTAGTCAGAGCAACCCGTAGCTCAACAAATCATTCCGGCGGCAACGGTATTGTTACTGACCTCATCGATCAGGATGAAACAACCGGTTCCTCGATTTTGTGTATAGGCGTCAATAACAAGCGGTTGCTGCACTTTTATTCCGATCCGGGCGATATCGTTCATTGCCAGCGTATCAGCCGCCTCATGATTCATCGTATTGATATCGACCCGGTAATCGATGCGGGCAATCAGACCTTTGACCATGTGGGTGGTATGTTTAACAATATATTTGCGACTGGGATCAAACGACTGCTCAGATAACCAACAGAGCATGGCCTCGAATTCTCTGGCAACCCGTGGTGACTCTCCGCCATTGATCAGCATATCTCCTCGTGAAATATCCAGATGATCTTCAATCGTCAATGTAATGGATTGCGGGGCAAATGCTGTCTCCAGAGTATCGTTATAGAAAAGGATTTCTTTGATACGTGAAGTCAAGCCGGAAGGTAGTACTGTTACAATATCTCCCACATGTATCGACCCGGATTCAATTCTCCCCATATAACCACGGAAATCATGCATGGCTTCCGTTTGCGGACGGGAGATCCACTGTACCGGAAAACGAAAATCCTGCGTATTGACATCATGCTTTATATCAATGGTTTCCAGATAGTCCAGCAAAGGTTTGCCTGAATACCAATCGAGATTGTCACCGCGTTCCACGACCATATCACCCACCAGTGCGGACATCGGAATATATTCAACAGAGCGTAAATCCAGTCTCTGCAAGAACGCAGAAAATTCGGTACGAATCTGATTGAAAATATCCTGAGAATAATCGACCAGATCCATTTTATTGACCGCCACCACCAGATGAGGGATACCCACCAGGCTGGCAAGATAGGCATGTCGCCTGGATTGTGTCAGGACACCTTTACGTGCATCTATCAGAATAATTGCAAGATTGGCGGTAGAAGCACCCGTTACCATGTTACGGGTATACTGCTCGTGACCGGGCGTATCAGCGATGATAAATTTGCGTTTTGGGGTGGTAAAGTAACGATACGCTACATCGATGGTGATTCCCTGCTCCCGCTCCGCCTGCAAACCGTCAGTAAGCAGTGAAAGATCAACTTTTTCCATTCCTCGCTTGCTGGAGGTTTTCGTAATGGCATTCAGTTGATCCTCGAAAATGGATTTGGAATCATGCAATAAACGCCCGATCAGGGTGCTTTTACCATCATCCACACTTCCAGCAGTAATAAATCGCAGTAACTCGGCATGATCGAGGCCGACATTTTCAACGACAGACATGTTTCAGAAAACCTATGAAGATAAAAAATAATACTGAGGTTGCTTCAGCGTTACTCTAAAAATAGCCTTCCCGCTTTCGCAATTCCATTGATGCTTCGGAAGTCTGATCATCCATGCGTGTTGCACCTCGTTCAGTAATTCGCGTCAGTGCTGTTTCTGCGATGATCTCTTCGACATTTTTGGCGTGAGAAGCAACCGGACAGGTACAACTCATATCACCGACGGTACGAAACCGTACCATCATGTTCTGTGCATGCTCACCTGCTTTGGGTTGAACCAGATACGACACCGGCAACAGGCTATTATCACGCACGATAACTTCTCTTTCATGTGCATAATAAATCGATGGGATTTCAAGCCGCTCCCGCCCGATATATTCCCATATATCCAGCTCCGTCCAGTTACTGATCGGGAAAACCCGGATATTTTCGCCAGGATGCGTCCGTGTATTGTAAAGACTCCATAATTCCGGGCGTTGATTCTTTGGGTCCCACTGACCGAATTCATCACGAAATGAGAAAATACGTTCCTTTGCCCGCGCTTTTTCTTCATCTCTGCGAGCCCCGCCAATACAGGCATCAAATCCGAATTCCTCGATTGCATCCAGCAGTGTGATTGACTGAAAAGGATTACGACTCTGATTCCCAGATCGTAAAACCACACGACCGCGCTGGATGGAATCTTCCATACTGCGCACGATCAGGCGCTCTCCCAGCTCTTTTGCCCGGTAATCCCGGAATTCGATTACTTCCGGAAAATTATGACCGGTATCAATATGCATCAACGGAAAAGGGAACCGGCTGGGACGGAAGGCTTTCTCAGCCAACCTCAGCAAAACCACTGAATCCTTGCCCCCGGAAAAAAGCAACACGGGGTTGGTACATTCTGCCGCTACTTCCCGCATGATATGGATAGCCTCACTTTCCAGCGCATCCAGATGAGTAAAATATGACCTTTGGTTCATCTTGTTCGTTTTTAAAACACTGATTTATGCTTCTACTTTTCGAGTATGCAAACCACATTCCTTCGATTCAGGATTTTCCCACCACCAGCGTCCTGAGCGAATGTCCTCACCCGGCGTGATCGCCCGCGTGCAAGGGGCACAGCCGATACTGGGATAAAAGCGATCATGCAATGCATTGTAAGGAACATCATGCTGCCTGATGTAGTTCCATATGTCTTTTTCAGTCCAGTCACAGAGTGGATTGAATTTGTGCAGACCGTGATCGCTGTCGTATGCCGACAGCTCTAATTCTTCACGTGTAGCTGATTGTTCACGACGCATTCCCGTAATCCAGGCTTTCTTGCCAGCTAGTGCCCGCTTCAGAGGTTCGACCTTACGTATGTAACAACAGCGTTTACGTAAGGCGACACTATCGTAAAACCCGTTTGGTCCATGCTGTGCCACATAGTGCTCAACAGCCGATGCATCAGGAAAATAAGCATGAATGGAAACACCGTAACGCTCTTTTACCTTTTGCATCAGATCATAGGTTTCCTCTGGCAGACGCCCGGTATCCAGAGTAAATATGCCAATTTCAGGATAATGGCGCGCAATCAGATCCGTCAGCACCATATCCTCAGCACCAAAACTACTGGCAAACACGGCAGGTGAGAAATCCTGCTGAATATCACTCAATAAGCTGTGCAACTGATCAATTCTTTGTTGCGACACCCGATCATCCATAGTAAAACTCTGCACGCATCACACGGCAGAAGCAGGGCTATTTACCTGATATCTCAAAGCAATACCACCTGGAATTTGTGGCAATGAGCCACTCAAATCGAGCTGACGATCGACTTCCATGCAGAACTCTGCAGCATCATTCGTCCATTCATCCATTTCGGCATACCATTCGGTCAGCAACTGATCATTCAGTTCTTCGACTGACCGGGAAAAATATTGTGCAAAATTGGCAAGCGATTTTGCCAGAGCTGGGTGATCCGGGAGTGCTTGCAATAACTCCTCTGCCTGTTCTGCAAGTGTTTCACACTTACGCCCCCCCGCCAACTGCGTTACTCCCTGACTGATCAGCTGTATGACTGTTTCAGCAGACTTCATGGATTCTCCAAAATCACGCTGGAATTTCAGAGCATTACGGTAATTGCGCTCATTTGCCGCATCAAAGAACGTCGTACCGATCTGAACCTGCTTGGCACCTGCGCACTCACCTCCTCCTAACTGCAGTACTTTGAAATCATCCATATGACCATGATCACGTGCTACTGAAGCGAGTTCTTCAGCACCTACTTCCATTAGATCAGCCATCAATTCGCTAAAATACCCTGCACCTTTGCGCCGGGTCCAATTGAAGAATGATTCATCAGCAGTACGATCAGCATCAAACGAAGATTTCACGCGATCGATGGCGGTTTCAATACGGGCGCTGGGTACCGATGGACCCTTGAAGGCCAGACCACCACCCGCCATACCATCTCCTCCAAAATACATCTGATAATGCGGTACCAGCTTTCCGTGCATACGTTTACCTTCACCGTATATACCGATATCTCCTGCTTCAGGTTGGGCACAACCATTGTGGCACCCGGAGACACGAATTCTCAGATCATGCTTGCCACCCGACAACTTGCCGCCAATGGTAGGACTTGAGGTAATCCCCAGCCGGCAGGTGGATGTACCGGGGCAGGCAACGACATTATCACCCGCCTTGGGCAGACCGAGACTCAGTCCAGCCAGCGCAAGCTGAATTTCAGAAAGCATCTCCTGTGGCACGTTGACCAGCATCATGTTCTGATCCTGGGTGGTCCGTATCTCCATGAAATCATATTTCTTCAACAATCCGGCCAGGCCACGCAATTGCAAGGCAGACAGTTGCCCCAGTCGAACACTGATTGGCAAGACCCGGAGCCCAGGTTGTTTTTGCTCAAAAATCCGGCGTGGTGCCCCTTGGCCGGGCGCTTCGACATCCGTCCTGCCCACTGCCCAACTTCCTTCAGGATAAGGCTGATTTTTCAATACCTCTTTGATACGAGCCAGTTCTTCACGGTATTTTTCAATGAAACCTTCCTCACCAAATTTATCCACCAAGAACTTGATACGCGATTTTGCACGCTTGGTCCGATCTGAATATTTATTGTGTACCGTCAGCGCGGCTTCAATCACGAGGAATAAATCTTTTCCTTCGATAAATGGTTCAACCAGGATAGCTTCGTGTGGTTTATGACCAAGACCGCCACCAATCACTATTTTGAACCCGAACTTTCCTTCCTGATTTCTGGTAGCAACGACACCCAGATCGTGGATCATGGATTGGGCACAATCAGACTCACACCCGGAATAACTGATCTTGAATTTCCGCGGCATCAGCTGATTGAGCGGTTTGCGCAGGAAGTGACGGACCGTCGCATTGAGATACTGGGTAACATCGGTATGCTCGCGCGAACATACACCTGCCAAAGGACAAGCGGTAATATTGCGGATCGTGTTGCCACAAGCTTCTCGTGTCGTCAGGCCGCCTTGCAGCAAACGACGCATGACAGCCGGTGTATCCGTCAATGGCACATAATGCAACTGAATATCCTGACGGGTAGTGATATGTGCCTGACCATGCTGTGCATAACCCTCCAGCACATCGGCAATCGCTTCAAGCTGCTTCTGTACCAGGCGCCCGCCCGGAATTTTGATGCGAACCATGTTCACACCTTCCTGGCGCTGACCATAAATACCCAATTGCAGACGTGTTGCCATAAACCGATCGGCATCAATCCGACCATCAAGCATCCCTTGCAGAGCCTGCTCGTAGGCGTCTATCTCCTTGCTGTCAGCAAGGTCAGTCAAATGATCCATTCTCACTCTCCATTGTCCCTCTGTTACGCTATAAATTACTGTTTGTTATAAAGTTGTTGAATTTTTTGATAGCGAAAACGCGCTATTCTATCCGATAATCACGCTCTACGTGGCGCCAATCTTATAAATAAAAGGCTGAATTAGCCCTATTCCCGCTACATGATTCAACCCTATCTCGTTCACTGTACTTTTTATGCCGACCGCTCATGATGCCCGGCTTCAACCACACTACTTTTAATGATCAGTTTTTTGCAAGCATATCAATAATCTTTTATAATATTAAATAATAATAAATTAAATACATATTACATAAATTTATATAAATGAAGCTCCAGCAGTTGCGATATCTTTGTGAAATAGCCCGGCAGAAGCTCAATTTATCAAAGGCTGCTGATGCTCTGCATACATCGCAGCCTGGAATCAGTCGGCAGGTTCAATTGTTGGAACAAGAACTGGGCGTGGAAATTTTCACGCGCAATGGTAAACGCATTACCAACATCACCCCGCCAGGGCTGGCGATTCTGGAAACTGCCCAAAGAATGCTGCAGGATGCAGACAATCTGAAAAAAATCGGAAAGGAATTCAGTGACAGGGAAAGTGGCACATTAACCATCGCTACTACACATACACAGGCACGCTACATACTGCCATCCGTCATCAAACGTTTTATCGGGCGCTATCCGAAAATCAGGCTGATACTACGTCAAGGCAGCCCCATTGAAATAGCCACCTGGGTTTCGTCCGGCAAAGCTGATTTGGCCATTGCCACTGAGGCAATCGAATTATTTGATGAACTCATCATGTTGCCTTGCTATGCATGGAACCGGTGCGTTGTCGTTCCTCCCAGGCATCCACTGCTCCAACTCAAGGAATTGACACTCGAATCCATCGCACAATACATGATCGTTACCTACGATTTTGCTTTTACCGGTCGCTCCAAGATCAACCAGGCATTTGAAGCCAAGGGATTGAAACCGAATGTAGTGCTGACAGCAATCGACGCCGACGTAATCAAAACTTATGTAGAAATCGGGCTGGGCGTGGGTATTCTGGCAGAAATGGCTTTTGATCCGGCTCGCGATAAAAAGCTGCGGGCGATTGATGCCGCGCACCTGTTTGAACCCAGCACCACCCGTATCGGCATCTGTCGTAACAGCTATATTCGCCACTATGTTTACGACTTTATTGAGATGTTTGCTCCGCACCTGAATGTGGAAACAGTCAGGCAGGCGTTGGCAAAACGTGCTCCCGCCGAATAAGCCAAGAAATCCTGCTGTTTGTAAAACCGAGATTTTCTTGGTTTCTCTCGAAATTCAATCTCATTGAAAACCCTGATAACCATTATCCGAAGCAATGGCTATCAGGTCACCATCAGATTACAGTTTTGCGCCGGTACCAACCAGTATTGCAGAAACAATCTTGTAGGAAAAAGACTCCGGTTCCAGACTATCCTGCAACCGCCCGTCAATTTCTGCATGCGGGTAACCGAAGAATGGCAGCTTGCTGATGGCGGCACTCACTTTGGTGGTACCGAGGTCAACATTCTCTCTTTCATTGAACGCTACCCAGTTCATCTCCCAGGAACCAAACAGCTTTTCCCTCAGCTGACTGATCGAATCATGGTTGTGTGATAACGATTCTGCCGCCATAACCCTGGCTACATCGGATGGATTTACCGGCACCCAGCCCAACCCGGAAAGATAAAACTCTGCCTGACAATGCTGGGAAGTGCTTATATCACCCGACTTACCCAGATTTTTGTTCAATGCCGAATCACCGATACGGATTCCATACTGGATTCTGGCGGGGATGCCGGAAGCACGTGCCAGACCTACAAAGAGTGCATGAATATCCCCGCATTTTCCACTGAGATTTTCCTTCCTGGAAAGCAGACTCCGAAGATCTCCACTGCCCTGCCCACGCCCATTGATATCATAGGCCACGTTATTAATTACCCAATCATAAATGGCACGCGCCTGCTGCAAAGGAGTATGTGCATTGGCCGGGCTGGTCACAGAGCGCGCCATTTTTTTCACGTTATCATCCAGTGGAATATACTTAGTAGATTGTAAATAGCGCTGTATATTCTGGGGAATTGAAACTTTGGCAGGCGCCCGGTAGGAATGCAGATCAACAGTACGGTCAGCAGTCTTGACGATGCTGCTTACCTTGACTGTACGTTCCTCTCCTTTTTGCCAAAGGGCAAAAAATACCGGAGATTGAGTGCCCGGCAGCATGTAAAAAGCTGAAGCAGTAGCTTTTCCACTCCAGTTATTTCCTTGAGTGAACTGGTAAACGGTATCACTTGCATCTGGTAGTGGCAGCCACAGTTTTGCAACCTTACCCGATGCAGGCAGGGTAACCTGGTACGTTAACTGATAGCTGCGCCATTTCTGGTTTGGGGACAACGCAGATCCACGCGCAACGGCCGGAAATAAAGCAGCCGCTGCAGCACTTGATCCCACCAGCTTGAAAAAACTCCTGCGTTTCATACAACTCCTCATCAATGATAGTATAGAACCCGACAAATTTATCGCTACCGGCTAGCCTCGTCAATTCCCAACAATACCTCATGCCAGACAGTCCGCTTCAGCTTTCCGCAATCGATATTACAACCGGATCAAATCCGGAATATACCATTTTGTGGATGCACGGGCTGGGAGCCGACGGCAATGATTTCGTACCGATTGTACAAGCGCTCGATTTACCCGCAATCCCGATCCGTTTTCTATTTCCACATGCGCCTCAACAGCCTGTCACCATCAATGGCGGATACATCATGCGAGCCTGGTACGACATCCAGCACACTGATTTCGTTGAACAGGAAGATGAAACCGGGATACGCAGATCACAGCACGCAATCGTAGAGTTGATCGAACGTGAAGATCGACGCGGCATCCCACCCGATCACCTCATCCTGGCCGGATTCTCACAAGGTGCCGCCATGGCACTGCATACGGGATTGCGCCATCCGGACAGGCTGGCTGGCATCATCGCCTTGTCAGGTTATCTCCCACTTGCGCATAAGATTGAACGTGAAGCACATATCACCAACAGGATAACCCCCATATTCATGGCTCATGGCAACGATGACGCCATCGTCCCGATTGAATTGGCTCATACCTCACTGCAACAATTACGTGAATACCACTACCCGGTGACCTGGCATGAATACCCAATGGAACATACGGTATGTGATCAGGAGCTGGTCGATATTTCCCGCTGGTTGAGAACCATCCTGAAATAAGAACAGATTCAGACAATGACTCATGACAATACCCACTATTCACATCGTACCGGCTGGTTACGGGCCGCAGTACTGGGCGCCAATGATGGAATCGTTTCAACCGCCAGCCTGATTATCGGAGTGGCCTCTGCTCACGCTGCTGCAGATGACATTCTCCTTGCAGGGGTGGCCGGTGTCGTTGCCGGTGCTATGTCGATGGCCGCAGGAGAGTATGTTTCCGTAAGCTCGCAATCAGATACAGAAAAAGCAGATGTCGCTCTCGAACAGTACCATCTCGATCGGGATATCGATTTCGAGCTGCAGGAGCTCACAGATATCTATATGAAAAGAGGATTGCAGCCCGAACTGGCAGCACAAGTTGCCCGGGAGCTCATGGCTCATGATGCACTCGATGCTCATCTCAGGGACGAACTGGGTCTGCACGAGCGAGTCAACGCAAAACCCGTCCAGGCTGCCTTCACTTCTGCAGGTATGTTCATCCTCGGTGCATCGATGCCGCTCGCAGCAACCATTATCGCACCTGTAACCCATATTATCCCGATCGTGGCGGCCTCTTCCCTGCTTTCGCTGACTGCTCTGGGAACATTGGCAGCCTATCTGGGAAAAGCGAATATGCTGACAGGCGCTGCGCGCGTCGTTTTCTGGGGAGCGCTCGCCATGGCATTCACCGCACTTACCGGCACCCTGTTCGGGATCATCGCCTGAACATGATTCAAAGCAGAGAACACTGACATTTTTATCAAGAAAGGAGCATCATTTGGATCTGATTTTATGGCGTCACGCCGAAGCGGAAGACGGCATTCCCGATGCCACCCGCAAACTGACCGAAAAAGGGTTGAAACAGGCACAAAAAATGGCCCGCTGGCTTGAGCCTAAATTACCAAAGGATACGCGCATCATCGTCAGTCCGGCTACGCGTACACAGCAAACCGTCTCGGCACTGACCCACCATTTTGAAACCAGCGAGCAGGTAGGAACGAGCGCTACCCCGCACAGAGTACTCAATACAATTGCCTGGCCGGAAGAAGAAGGAACGGTGCTGGTAGTAGGGCACCAGCCAACTCTTGGCAAAATTGCCTCTCTCCTGCTGAAGGGAGATGAAAGCGGTTTCTCTGTACGCAAAGGTTCGATCTGGTGGTTCAGCTGCAAGCAAAAGGATGAGCAGGAAAGCATCATCCTGCGCGCAGTGATGACACCCGAAATATAGTAAAACCGGATCATTTCTTCCAAATAACATGGAAAAACGACCACTGACACCGATCTGGTGACATTGATTCATCAGTATCCTTGTTTTTCCCGAACCAGATCAAACCCCAAATACTGCTCCCATGAAAATACTGCCTTCCCTGTTCTCTCCCGCAGGTAAAAACGCAAAATTATCCATTGTCATTTACCATCGCGTTCTAGCGGAACCGGATCTGCTGACGGGAGAAGGTGGAATCGCACAGTTCGAAAGAGGATTGAGCTATCTGACCAACAACTTCAATATCCTGCCTTTATCTGAAGCAGTCAATAAGTTACGCAGCGGTACTCTGCCCGGCCGTGCGGCTTGCATCACGTTTGATGACGGCTATGCGGACAATGCTGAAATTGCACTTCCTATTCTGCAGAAACATGGCGTAACTGCCACATTCTTCATCGCTTCCGGTTTTCTCGATGGGGGAAGAATGTGGAACGATACCGTCATCGAATCGGTACGCCGGGCCAAAGGAGATACACTGGATTTGAACGCAATCGGTTTGGGAAACCACGCCATCGCCACACTTGAACAAAGGCGGGAAACCCTGAATCTGCTGATCGACAAACTGAAATACCTGCCTCATGGGGCACGAGCCTCCCAGGTGGACAAACTCAGTACCATTATCGCTGCCGATCTGCCAGACAATCTTATGATGACCTCGGCGCAAGTTCGGCAATTGCACGATGCAGGAATGGAAATAGGCGGCCATACCCTCACTCACCCGATTCTCGCCAGCATCGATGATGCTGCCGCACGCACCGAAATAGCAGAAGGCAAGGCAAAACTTGAAGCCATCATTGATACACCCTTGCGTCTGTTTGCCTACCCGAATGGCAAACCGGGAAAAGATTACCTGTCTGCACACGTAAGAATGATCAAGGATGCCGGGTTTGAAGCCGCCGTTTCAACCGCGTGGGGCGCTGCCCGACAGGATAGTGACATGTTCCAGCTACCGCGTTTCACCCCCTGGGATAAAAGCGAATGGCGCTATGTACTGCGCATGGTACGAAATATGAGACAAAGAATTCAGACTGTATAACGTTTATCGGGTCTTCCCCACGCCCGTGGAAATACTTCTCCGATCCGATATTCGCTAAAGTCACCAGAATAGAAATTGATGGATTAATTCGGTTCAATTCAATGTCTGGATAAACAAAACTCTCGTTATGATCATTCGTAATAACTCTAGTTTTTACAGAATAGATCCCTTGAAATCGCCCATAAAAGCCAATCCACTCAGAAATCCGGGTGAATCCCTGAATCACCGTCTTCAGAATATTTTCCTGGATGGTATCGTTCCGTATTTCATAGCAGCATTATGTTTTGTATTAATAGCCGCGTGGGAATGGATACGGTGGTATACACAAACATCACCAAACCCGGTTTTATTTACAGTGATGGCTATACCTTGTGTCGCAACACTTCTATGGAAAATTTATAGAGGGCGCAAAGAAGTCAAGCGTATCAAGCTAGGTTTGGCCGGAGAACTTGCGGTAGGGCAATTTCTTGAACGGTTAAGGGCACAAGGAGGTCATGTTTTTCACGATATACCGGGAGAAGGATTTAACCTCGACCATGTCGTCATCCATTCATCCGGCATTTATGTCATAGAAACAAAAACGCTTTCCAAGCCGGATCGTGATGAATCAAAACTGGTTTACGATGGAAATCGTATATTGAAGAATAGCACTGCGCTGGATAGAAACCCAATCACTCAAGTACGTGCAAACAGCAGGTGGCTCAGAGAATTACTGGAAAATTCCACAGGGAAATCATTCCCGATCCAGCCAGTCATACTGTTTCCTGGCTGGTATATTCAACTTGCTGAAAATGCCCAAAATAGTGAAGTTTGGGTGCTCAATCCAAAAGCATTGCCTTCATTCATTGTAAATAATCCCGCTTGTTTAAGAGATGATGAAGTCAACATGTGTTCATTGCATCTCAGCCGCTACATCCGATCATCCGGAAAGTAAAAATCTAACAGCTTCATCAATACACAAATCTGTAAACAGAACATTCTTTTGTGCAAAAAGAGAGTACTATTTAAGCATAAAAGATGCTTTTATTACGTACAAGGAGAATGGTATGTCAAATAATAAAGAAACGATTCGCCTCAGTCTAAGTATATCCCCCGAGCTTAACGAACGGTTGGAACAACTAGCTTCCTCTGGACATACTACTAAAACGGAAATTTTGCGCAAAGCCATTGCGCTATATGACGTAGCTGCCGAAGCTAAAACAGAGAAAAAGAAGCTGGGTATCCTCGATCAAAATAAACAGCTATTGGCCGAGATCGTAGGTATCTAGTGGACGAGGAGCAAAGTGATGCGAGGCATGGTGATGACCAGATCAATCTGGGAAAAATTATTGGCAAAAATCATAAATACGCTTTAACTATCAATAATGAAACACCGGAAGATGCTTCCGTCAGGCACAAAAATGAAATGGCGGAAGCCGAGCTTAAGCGAAAGATGGTCTATGCTCTATTCTGTTTTGCTCTTTTCGTAGTAGGTACCATTTTTATCGGCTGTATTTATGTCTTCGCTATGGGGACGATAGATGACAAAAAATGGGCTACCGGCATTATCAGCGCAATCGCATCTGGTTTAATCGGATTTCTGGTGGGACAAGGAAAGAAATAATTGAAGATACCTGAATTAAGACTCAGGCAGTTTGCGTGAACATAAAGATTTTTTCGGCTGCTGGTAACGAATAGTAGAAAGAGAGAGCTATTTTACTATCAAGGACAAGTAATGCTGGATTGAGATCAAGCTACTTTTGATACCTAACTTCCCAAAATTAGCTTAAAACCAGAGCAACCAACACTCTAGAAACTTTTGTCAGGCTTAAGATGCTTGAATCCACGCCTCGAGCCATTATTACATTCTTTCACCGCCGTAAATGCGCGATCGATGATCTGTGTGTCGTTAAGCAAGGGGCAATAAGCGATCTCATCCGAAAAGGCTTGGATTTTTACTTTGAACAGCGCTTCCATGCCCTTCATCAAGAGAATGGCCGTCCCCATCCCAGTATGGCAGGCGAGCAGATAGATTTCGCCCTCTGGATCGAAGCGGTCGCGCAGCGACTGGGCGAGCGGCTTGCCATTGGCGAGCAGGATATTGGGCTGCGACGCCGCCTGGACCGAGGCGATGTCGAGCGGGCCGGTCAGGTCGCCATCGTCGGGGCCGCGCACCTTCAGCATCACCCCACCCTGTTTGTCGACGGTACCGCTCATCGCGATAATGCCCGGGTTGCCGTGGCTGATGATGTTGACTCGTTTCAGGGACTGCGCCGGGCGGAAGGCGGAGCTGTCGGGCTTTTTCGGATCGACGAAAAGGATCGTGCCGAACATCGCCATGACGTCGTTGACTTCGAAAATCGCCTTTCCCGGTTCGGGGGTGTCGACCTTTGCCACCGCCATGAAATCGCGATTGGTCGGCGCCCATTTGCCGGCCTTCGCCTGATCGCGCTCCTCCTGCGTATCGGGAGTCGCATAGATATCGGGGAATTTGGCGATGATGGTGATTTCGCTGAGCGCCGCGGGCTGGCGTGCGACTTTCCTGGCACCGGCGCCGGGGGCACCGAAAAGGTTGCCTATGCGCCGGTCATATTGTTCGGCGATGGCGCGGCGGGCGTCGTCGTCGCGAATGTCGAAGCTGCTACCATCGAACTCGCCGTCGAGCAGCCGGTTGATGACGAGATAGGTCTCGTCGCAGATGCGCCAGTCATGCTCGCGCTCGAGCCGTTCGGGATCGCCGTAGAAGCGCTCGGGCTTGCGCTGGTCGGAAAGGCCGGGCCGCAGATAGGGGACGACCATCGTGGTCCATTCCTCGCGTTCTTGCGGGTCTTTGCCGATCAGATGCGCCCATAAAATGCCCAGGATCTGCATGCGTGCAGTGGCGTCGTCAGTCTCGAAACCGCGGGCGATGGTCAGCAGCGCCTGATCGTCGAACAGGCAGAGCAGGCGGCGGGCATTGGTGACGATCGTGCGGTTGCCGGTTGCCAGCAGCGGCAGGAGCAGTTCGGCCCATTGCGGGTGATGCGCCAGCTCGGCGGCAAGGCGATCCTCGATCTCATCGATCGCGCCGGCATCACCGGCTGCCAGCCGCGTGATGTCAGTGCCTGAACGGTCCTCCTGCATGGCCTATTTCTCCAGGCTGATGAGGCCCGACTCGGTGAGCGCGTTCATCCGTTTCAGTATCGACTTGGCGTTCTTTACCGGGTCCTTGCCTGCCAGCACCGCGCGCAGGAACGGTTCGGTGGTGTTTGCGCTGCAGACCTCGGCGGTGACGAAGAACATGCACTTCGACTTCACCGATTTCTTGTGCCGTTTAAGCGCGGGATGGAAGTGTTTCTTGCTCGAACAGCTGTTCATGAAGAGCACGCCGCAGGCAAGCTTGGTTTTCTTGAGGTCGGCATCGCCGACCGCGACCAGAGTATCGAAATCCGTGTCGCCTTTGTGCGCGCGCCAGTAATGCCGCGACGAAAGCGTAGCGACGCCGCGGCAGTTGACCTGGGCTGCGACTTTCGCATGGCAGGCGGCCAGGCTGCGCCATGCTCCGGCAGTCAAACATTTGCCCTTGCCCGCCTTGATCGCCTTGTCGACGATCTCGATCAGGCCGCCCGAGGCGAACAGGCTCCTGGTGTTTGCCGGCAGGGTGAACTCGGCCGGGTTGGTGCCGTGTTTCAAGATGTCGTCGAGGCATTTGATATCGGCGAGATCATAACCCATGCGGAAACTGTCGCCCCACGGATTGACCGGGAAGGCCGCGGCATCCGGGCAGGTGGGCACCTTCGCCGCCCCGAACGCCGGTCCCTGGCCGATGCGCGAATGGCCGTCATAGACGACGATCGCATCCTCCTTGTCGAGCGCGGCGGCGAAATCGGCCTTGCTGTAGATGATGCTGATCTCGTGCGCCGCCTTCTTCTTCGGATAGGTCCATTTGTCGGTGCCGGCAGGATCGGCATTGGCGTTGAGCCACGCGACGACGCTGGTGTGGTTGCTGCCGTCGCGTATCTCGCAGCCAAAGGCGATGATGATCACTGCCATGACCGGCCCCGGCCTCGCCTAAATGAGCTTCAGTTCGTCATAGACAAAGCCCTCGGTCGGCACCGTCACCTCGAATTCCTGCACTACCGGATAGACGTCCTCCGGCGTCAGCGGCGCGGTCGGATCGGCGGGCTCGTCGCCGATGGTCGAATCGACGGTGACATAGTCCGGGCCGTTAATGCCGAGCTTTTCTTCCTGATCGCGATACTGGACGACCTGGTCGAGCAGTTCCTTCAACGGGCCCGAGCCGGTGTCGTAACCCTGCTCGCCCTCGATATGCTTGGCGAGCCACTGGATCGCCTCGCGCTCGCGGCCGGGATAGATCGGCATGCACACCCTGATCCACGGGCTGTTGATGAATTCGTTGCGGCGCGCGTCGCCGTCAAGCTGGATCATCCAGCCCAGCGAACTGCCGAGCGGGGCCGGTTCGGATTCGGCGGTGATCTCATAGGCCGGCCGTCCCAGCCCGGTGGCGACCGGGGTGTAGCGTGGTTTCCACCATGACGGGTGCGTGTAGGTAAACATCCCGTCGATATCGAAATAGCGGTGAAAATATTCGATCTCGAGCGGACTCGGGTCCTGCCCGTTGCCCTTGTTGGCAAAGAGATGGGAGACCATGCGGTTCATCACCTCATAGCGCTCTTCCTTGCGCAAATCGGCGGCGGGGCGCGGCCTGATCTTGCTCCTTTCGGTGATCAGCGCCTTTTCACGATCGAACTTCTTGTTGAGCGCCTCCTCGTTGAGCGCTGCGACCGCGGCCTGGCGCTGCGCCTCCCACGCCGCCATCACCGGGCCAGCCGGATCCCAGCCATAGGTGTAGTTGATCGACACGCTCGCGCCGTCGCCGACGAGGATCGCGATATTCTTGGTGAACGTGCCGGTGGCGGGGTTCCAGCCGGCGCCCCATTGCACGTCGTTGCGCGGCGATGGCGCAAGATCGTCCTTGCCGCCGCCTTCGAGGTCGGTGATCGAATCGATACTGACCGAGGTGACGACACGGTCGGCGCCCGGCTGGATGACGACCGTCACATAATAGCCGCGGCCGGGATCGAACTTCAGGCTCGAACTCGTCGTGCCGGTATCGGTGCCACCGACGGGGCGCGGCGGCAGGCCGGGGGGTACCTCGGGGATGGCGATAGGCCCGGCTTCGCGGAAATGGACGAATTTGCTGCGCGCCAGCCCTTTGCCGGGGGTGCGCACATAAAGCTGCCAGACCAGCCGCGGCCCCAGGTCCTGCACCTTGACCTTCACCCGCCGCAACACGCGGCGCAGGCCGTAGCTGACCGGTGCCGGGCTGTCGTTGCGGATGATCCGGCGGGTGAGGTTGGTGGTGGTCACTTCCTCGACGTCGCGGGTCGTGACCTTGAACGTCTTGGTGATCCTTTCGGCGGCCCGCGTCGTCACTTCCTTCAGCCGGCGGGAGGTCTGCTCGCGGCTGCGCTGGCCGCTGTTCTTGAAGCTGGCATTGGCCGACGCACCCGCCTGCCAGACACCGATCGAGCCCGAAACATTCGCCGACATCGCCGCCGAGGTATCGCGCTGGATCATCGTCGAGACCTTGTCCGAAACCTCGTCGGTATTCTTCTCTTCGGTCGCGCTTTCGCTGATCTGCTCGAGACCGATTTCCATGATCTCCTCATGAATCTGCTTGCGTACGGTTTCGTAGACTACCTCCAGCGTTTCCAGCGGGGCGACGGTGAAGGCCTGCTCGATCGGGCCGAAGCCCTCTTCGGCATTGAAATAGAGCTGGCGGTAAAAATGGGCGATGCCGATCGGTGACAGCGCCTCCTCGATATTGAGCGGAGGGAAGAAATTGTAGAGGCCGACATCCTTCAAATGCTTGTTCATTTGCAGCGAAAGCCCACCATTCGTGCCCTCGCGGACCGATGCCATCAGTGATTCGAACACTTTCGATTTTGCCGAGCCGAGATCGAAATCGATGTCGCGGACATCGGCGAGGCCCGAAACGAAGGTTGGCACATCGTCGCCCACCGTCTCGCTTTGCGCCCGCTTCGTCATCACCGCACTGCCCGGTGAGACGTTCAACGTCAGTCCGTGGGGATAGATGATGCCGCGATAAGCGACCGCCTGGGGGAAGCCGTCGATCGACAATTTCTGTAGCTCGCTGTCGCCGGCATCGTCGATATCGTCGCGCGGTGCCAGCCGCACCTCTTTCGCTGCCTTGGCGATCAGTTCCTGCGAAGGGAGGGTTTTCTGCCTGATAGCCGATTGCACGCTGGCAATACCATGCGCGGTCGAAAGTGCCTTGGTCCGCTTGTACAGATCGGCGCGCGCCATGCGCTTGGCAACGGTCGTGGCGATCGTTGACAGCGTCCAGCCGGATATCCAGCGAAGAATGAGGGGTTCATATGTCGCGACAGTCATCGTCGCATAGGCTTCAGTAAATTTTGCAAGCTCAGTGGTCATCACGCAGTTCCTCCCTTTACTTACATTGCGAGCATCCAACAAACAAAATAACCGAAAGGGTCAGACATTTGGACTTTACGACCTTATATAAATGGGCGAACAATGATGCGCCCTAGTCCGGCCACCACCGCGCTCGAGATCACAATCGCACTGGTAAATGCAGCGTACGCTCGGGATGGCGACTCGTCAAGCACCCCGATAACTCACTCATTACCGCACGCTTTCCCACAGTTTTTGCAGACGTTTCACTGAAATAGGAGCCAGGGTTTTCAATTCCTGGCTGAACAGGGAAATGCGCAGTTCTTCGATCTGCCAGCGGAATATTTCCAGATTCGGATCTGCCACTTCGGCCTGGCGGTGTTTGTTCAGTCGCTGAATGTACTGATTCCACAAGGCAGTGATGATTTCTGTCTGTTCCTGATCACGTGCCGGATTTTTGTTGTACTTATCAAGACGCAGGAGCATGCCTTTGAGGTACCGGGGGAGATGTTGCAGATATTGCCAGCGGGTTGTACTCAGAAATCCCGGATAAATCAGGTGGTGAAGCTGTTCTTCCATGTCTTTTTTCAGGAAAATCGCTGATTTATCCAGGATGGTCAGTCGTTTTTTCAGTTCCTGGCAGGGTTGGGCGATGGCATGGATCAGCCCGGCTATCTCCTGTGAAACGGATCCCAGGCGTGTTCGGGCACGTGACGTCTGTGAATTGAATTCATCCTCGTTACGCGGTAAGGGATCATCACCAATCAATGCCAGATCGATGATGGCCGAGCGTATGTCTTCCCTGAGCCTATCCATTTCGATCAGGCTGCTCATGAGCAAAATTGTTTTCTGATCGACCGGCAGATTTTTTTCCAGTTGTTTGATCCGATCCTTGAGTGCAAGACACAATAAACGCAGCACCCCTTTCCGCATGTTGTGTTGCGCGCCTTCTTGCGTATCAAACACACGAATAGCCACACCCTGGCCCTGATCGATCAGCGCTGGATAACCGGTCAGCAATTTACCGGCCCGCTTGAAACGGGTTTCCGCTGGTAATTCTCCGAAATCCCATTGAGTAACGTCATCACGTTCAATGGAATCAGGCTCTGCCCCTGCGTCACGTGTAAACAACTGCTGTGCTGTCTGGCCGAACTGTGCCTTCAGCTCGGTCAGATCATGCCCCATACCCAGCGTAACTCCGACATCATCGACTACTTTCACATTCATCTGCAAATGTGTCGGCAGCAGTTTGCTGTCCCAGGTATCCAGCGGTACCCTGATTCCGGTTTCGTTGCGAATAAATACGGCCAGGGATTCAACAAGCAATACAGTCTTATCCGGACACGTATCCAGCCATTCCAGAAACCGGGTAACGAATTGCGGTACCGGAATAGCGTAGCGACGCACCTGCTTGGGCAGCATTTTCACGTACCAGGTAATCTTTTCCCGAATGAGCCCTGGCACCAGCCGGTCGAAGTGAAACGGCATGATCTGATTGAGCAAGGGCAGCGGTACGGTAACGGTCACTCCATCCAGAGGATGACCAGGATCGAAACGGTAACTCAGGGGCAATACGTGGCCGGCTGCTGTCAGAGTTTCGGGAAACTGTTCGGCAGCCGTTCCATCTACTGCCTGACGTATCAATACTTCCCGCGTCAGATACAGGAGCTTGGGTTCAGTCTGTTCCGCCTGCTTACGCCATTTTTCAAATGCATTGCCGCTATAGATATGCGCTGGGATACGTTCTGCGTAGAATTCGAATATTTGTTGCTCATCAACCAGAATATCCTGCCGCCGCACTTTGCTCTCCAGCTCGCGGATTTCATCGATCAGTTGCTGGTTGTGCCGCAGGAAAAGCGCACTACTTTCATACTCCCCTGCCACCAGCGCCTGGCGTATGAAAATTTCGTGTGCGTGTGCCGGATCGATCGGGCCATAGGCGACGCGCCGTTTAGGGACGATGGCCAGGCCATACAGGGTGATCCGCTCAAACGCCATAGCCTGCGCACGTTGCTTTTCCCAATGTGGATCAAAATAGTGTTTTTTGCATAACTTGCCGGCGATTCTTTCCAGCCAGGCCGGGTCGATTGCCGCTGCACAACGCGCATAAAGTTTGGTGGTTTCCGCCAGTTCAGCTGCCACCACCCATTTCGGTTGTTTTTTTCTCAGAGATGAACCAGGAAAAATCGCGAATTTGATGGCACGTGCCCCCTCATAAACCCCTTTCTCATCCGATTTGAAACCGATATTGCCCAGCAATCCGGATAACAGTGCCCGATGGATTTCATCATAGCCGGCAGAAACCTGATTAGGGCGCAACCCCATCTCACTGATCAGTATATGCAACTGGCCGTGGATCTCGCGCCACTCGCGCATTCTGCGATGGGAAATGAAATTTTTCTGACATTGTTCGATCAGTTTTTTATTAGATTTTTTGTGTTTGAGCAGCTCATTATAGAAATCCCATAGTTTGAGATAGCCGATGAAGTCAGAGCGATCATCACGGAACGGCTGGTGCGCCTGATCGGCAGCCTGCTGATGTTCGAACGGCCGATCACGCGGATCCTGCAGGCTGAGTGCAGCAGCAATGATCAGCACTTCGCTCAAACAATTTTCCTGTTTGGCAGCGATGATCATGCGAGCGATTCTTGGATCGGTTGGGAATCTTGCCAGTTGATGACCGATTTGCGTCAACCCCTTGCGCTCGTCCAATGCGCCAAGCTCTGACAAAAGCTGATAACCATCCGCGATCATGCGCGGCGCAGGCGGCTGAATGAATGGAAATTGCTCGACATCTCCAATCTTGAGCGATTTCATTCGCAGAATGACAGCAGCCAGCGAGGAACGCAGAATCTCGGGATCGGTATATTCCGGGCGGGCATTGAAATCTTCCGCTGAATACAGCCTGAAACACACGCCGTTCATCACCCGACCGCAACGCCCTGCACGCTGATTGGCCGATGCCTGGGAAATCTTTTCGACCAGAAGCTGCTCCACCTTGTTGCGGTAGCTGTAGCGATTGATTCGCGCCAATCCTGTATCGATCACATAACGGATACCGGGAACTGTAAGTGAGGTTTCGGCAACGTTGGTTGCCAGCACGATTCGCCGCTGCCGGCCAGCAATAAAGATACGCGCCTGTTCTGTGTGAGACAATCGGGCGAACAGTGGCAGGATCTCCAAACCGGCCTTACCACCCGGGCCGGAGAAAGCATGTTTGCGCAATGTCTCGGCCGTTTCCCGTATTTCCCGCTCTCCAGGCAGGAACACCAGCGTATCGCCCTCCCCCATGCGCATGGCTTCATCAACTGCGCCGAGAATGGCCCGGGGCAAATCGCGATCCTCTCCATCGATCGGATCATTGGACCGGTAATGAATCTCCACTGGAAACAGCCTGCCGGATACCTCGATGACGGGGGTGTCATTGAAATGAGAGGCAAACCGCTGAGCATCGATGGTAGCGGAGGTGATAATCAGCTTCAGATCCGGGCGGCGCGGCAGTAATTGTTTGAGGTACCCGAGCAGGAAATCGATATTCAGGCTGCGCTCGTGTGCCTCATCGATGATGATGGTCTGGTAGGCGCGCAACAACGGATCCTGCTGCGTTTCTGCCAGCAGGATGCCATCGGTCATCAGCTTGATGCGCGTATCGGGGTGAGTCTGATCGGAAAAACGTACTTTATAGCCAACCAGTTTTCCAAGCGGGCTGTTAAGTTCCGTGGCAATACGTGCGGCAACGGTTCTGGCAGCAATACGCCGGGGCTGGGTATGGCCGATCAGATGTCCGGTACCCTGTCTCCCGGCACCTTGCCCCAGCTCCAGGCAGATCTTCGGTAACTGCGTCGTTTTCCCGGATCCTGTCTCGCCACAGATGATGACGGTCTGATGTTGTCTGATCGCACGCGCGATTTCTTCACGCCGCGCGACGACCGGCAGGTCTTCCGGATAGGTAATACAGGCAGGTTGTTCGGGGAGATACGTCAACAACGGTTACTTGCTTACGACGACCTTTTCTTTCTGGGTGCTGAGCGTGCCCTGTTCGATGATGGCGACTGTCAGCCTGGAAACGGCGACACGCTTACCGGTTTCTTCTTCGGTAATATCCGTCTGCCAGACCTGGGTGCGTCTGCCGACGTGCAGTGGCGTACATACTCCGATGACATTGCCTTTCGTTACCGCCCGGATATGGTTGGCATTGATTTCGATACCCACGGCCCGGTACTGTTCGGGGTCGATCGTCATCCAGGCAGATACACTCCCCAGTGTTTCGGACAGCACACAACTGGCGCCCCCGTGCAGAATGCCGAAAGGCTGGGTGGTGCGGTGATCGACCGGCATGCTGGCTTTGAGAAAATCAGAGCCGACTTCCAAAAAACGGATACCGATATACACGCCCATGTTGGCATTGCGCAGCCCTTCCAGGTAATCGACGGTATAGCTTTTAAACCAGATGGATTGATTGGAATTCATATTGTCTCCGCGTATGTGACAGGCTCTCAGGAAAGCACAGTGGAATGATCCGGAACCAGTACCGATCCGGTATTCTGTGAACTTCTGCGTTTCTCCACTGCTTCCGCCAGTTCAGACAGCACCTGCTGTGTCGTATCGAAATCGATACAACCATCCGTGATGCTCTGTCCGTAAACCAGCTCTTCCCGCCGTTTACCCTCCACATTCTGTCTGCCGGCTACCAGATGACTTTCGATCATGAGGCCACAGATCGAACGATTTCCACCCGAGATTTGCCGGGCCACATCTGCAGCCACTTCCGGCTGACGCCGATAGTCCTTATGGCTGTTGGCGTGACTGCAATCGATCATCAGATAAGGGGGCAGCTTGGCTTTCCGCAGCGATTCAACTGCCGAGGCAACACTTTCCGCATCATAATTCGGTGATCTTCCGCCGCGCAGGATGATATGGCAATCCTCATTACCTCTGGTCGAAAAAATGGCAGTGTGGCCTTCTTTGGTAACCGACAGGAAATTATGCGGACGTGACGCCGCACCAATGGCATCGATTGCGATATTCAGATTGCCGTAGGTGCCATTTTTGAAACCCACTGGACAGGAAACACCGGAGGCCAGCTCGCGGTGGCCCTGGCTTTCCGTCGTACGTGCGCCAATGGCTGCCCAGCTGATGAGGTCGGCCACATATTGCGGACTGATCAGATCAAGAAATTCGGTCGCGGCCGGAATTCCTTTACTGCCCAGCTCCAGCAGCAAACCGCGTGCAAGCCGCAATCCCTTGTTGATATGGAAACTGTCATCCAGATCCGGGTCGTTGATCAACCCTTTCCAGCCGACTGTCGTGCGTGGTTTCTCGAAATAAACCCGCATGATGATATGTAACTGATCTTTCAGATCCTGACGCAGACGATTCAGACGGGATGCATATTCCAGTGCCGCATCCACATCGTGGATCGAACACGGGCCGCATACCACCAGTAACCGGTCATCTTCTCCCCGTAAAATATCATGGCATTGCTGTCTGGCAGCAAGCACGGTCTCGGCAGCCTGTTCGCTCAATGGAAATTCATGATGCAGCTCCACCGGTGGAGTCAGTGTATGTACCCCGATGATGCGCAGATCGTCGGTTTTATGTTTCACAGATGATTCCTTGATAATTATCCTTTTCATTTTTCCTTGCCGCTCCGAAAATACGGATTGCCCGACTTCACGTTGTGTAGCCCGGCTCTGTTTTTAGCGGCAGTATTTTACTGCGATGTTCCGGCAACCGCCATTATTCTTGCAATGAAGCCAGATGGCTGGCTACGTCTTCCTTGCTGAAGCCAATGGCGCTTGCAATACGATCAGCATGGCTGATACGGGAAATCCCGGGTATCAGCCGGTGAGTCGGTTTCTCAGAAACGAACTCGACCTGCAGATAGTTGCCTATGTTTTCCTGCTGCAAACGTTCACACAATTCATGGTTATGGGTCACCAGGATGGTAGTTGCACCCAGCTGATGAAATCCTTTCAGCACATATTCCGACAATGTCATTTTTTCTTCGAATGTGGTGCCTTCTGCCAGTTCATCAAGTACCACCAGCGAACGAGGAGTAGAGTTGAAGAAAATTTCACGGGTTTGTTTCAATTCGTGCGCAAAACGTCCCATCCCTTCCTCCAACTGGCCAGGATCGGGTATCTGATAAAAGATATGCTCGGCAGGCACGGCTCGTGCCTGGACAGCGGGCACGTAAGCTCCGGCTTGTGCCAGTAACTGGATCTGGACGACCGTCTTGCAGTAGGCCGTCTTTCCGCCACTGTTCGGCCCCGTCACGATCAGCAGACGCTTGTCATTATCCAGCACGATATCGTTGGATACATAATCCGGGCGAGTTCTCACCAGCAAGGGATTCCTGGCACCGGATACGACCAGCGTATGTCGTCCATCCATATCAATCTCCGGCAGGACGGATTCCCCGGGAATCGAACGTGCATGGCGGTGTAACGCCAGCAGCTCATCGATCATCCCCATGGCTTCAATGGTTCTGGCCAACTCCGGACTTTGTCGGAACAGCCTCTGCAGCGGATATATCACCGAATCCCGATCCGAAGCGCTGATGGCCTGCAGAATGATGGGAATGATCGGTACGACCAGAATCAGCAGCCCGTAACCGACATAGCTGGCTACCAGTTCATTCAGTGTGTTCTGAAAGAAAAGCAGCAGGCCAACTACGAAAGCCAGAAAAAAGCTGATAAACGGCCACTTGAACATGGAAGGGCGGAAACGTTGAATAGGCAAATACCGCGGCTTTTCCTCTCGGGTCATGAATTTTCCTTGCGATACATAGATAGGCCCATGCATCAGGGCATAAGTACGCGACCGGGCAAAATCCCGCAGAGTCTGTACCAGTGTCCGCAGGTAATCACTCTCCGGCATGGGTAATGCTTCCGCCTCTTCGACCAGATCGACGACAAAACCAGTCCCATCGATGAACTGACGATAACCGTACCCGCCGAATTCCAGCTTGTCTTTACCGGTTTTGTCTCTGGGATCATCTGTCGTCAGCCCTCCCGCAAACTCACCATACAGCAGGTCATGCAGCGATGCCTCATCTATCGCTATCCGTTTGATGTATTGTTCGAGCATATTCAACAGATCCGGATTGGATTCCAGTTCGCGCAGCGCTTCCTGTTTACTTTGCAGCAACGCGGCATCCGTCACGGGGCGGGCGAGCGAACGGTAGAGTATGGATTGGCCTGTCAGGGTTTGTGCCTGGTTGATCTCGTCGAACAGAGCATCGACTTCCACGGCAGCAAAAGTCTTGGCATCCAGTACACCGTAATTGTCCGCGGTCGGCTTGGTATCGCGTACTCCGGAAGGATTTTTGCCGGATGACAAAATGAAACTTTCGCGCCAGACAGAAGCCGCGGTATCTTGTGTTGTATCATTCATGGTTCGGGTTGTAATGACATGCGTTGACTCAGTGTTTCCAACTTTAGCCGATTTTGCCACTTTATGCTGGATTGATGACAATAGAAACCATGATCGGGCTTTTTGGAATCTCTGATCGAGTCCTCCATGAGCCGCATGGCAGGCAAAATCGTGATGGTCACAAGAAGCGCGACGAAAGTCGCAGTTTTCTGCGATGTCGGGGAGTACGACACAGTGTACGGCCATGCGGGATTTAATCAGAGGTTCCTTAATCCAATACAGGTAACAGATCTTTCAGATTGAAGCTTTACCGCGATGCGTAAATTCTTTAAAAAATACCTGCCCTCCCATGAAAGCATCCGGCAAAACCGTTTTGTAAATTTTTTCGGCACGCTGCTGTATCATCACAACCTTTGGCATTTGCACCGCCGCTCTGTTGCCGGAGGTGTGGCAGCAGGTCTGTTCGCCGGCCTGATCCCGGGCAGCAACCCGGTACAGTTCTTTTTCGCCACCCTGTTTTCCGTGATATTCAAAGTCAATCTGCCCATCGCCGCTTTCGTGACGCTCTACTCCAACCCTTTTACTATCGTGCCACTTTATCTGGCGGCCTATACGCTGGGTGGCTGGGTGACGGGCGGTACGAGAAATTCAGGCAGTCTCCCCCCGCTGGAGCTGGGTCTGCTAGATAAAAATCTGTCGGAATGGATCCCCGTTCTGACGGATTATCTGGTCACATTCGGGAAACCGCTGATAACCGGATTGTTTCTGCTTGCTTCTCTGCTGTCCATCACCGGTTATTTCACAGTACGGATTCTCTGGCGCTATTACGTCGTACATGCATGGCACAAACGGGCCAAACGCCATCACCCTGATAAATAATCTTTTGTTTTTTTCACCCTCATGCTCAAATCACGACGGCTACTTCGCATAGCAGGCATTGCACTGGTGATTGCTGCCATAGGCTCTACCACCTGGTATCTGACTCGAAGCACCTCTCAAGAAGTCGAACTGGTCACCGTCAGTCGCGGTACTGTTGAAGCCACTGTGGTCAATACCCGCGCCGGCACCATCAAAGCATGCCGGCGTGCCAAATTATCGCCGGCAGCCGGCGGCCAGGTCATCCATCTGCAAATCAGGGAAGGCGATCGAGTCAAAGAAGGTCAGATTCTGCTCGAATTGTGGAATGCCGATTTGCAGGCACAGTACGATCTCTCCCGGCAGCAACTTGCTACTGCTGAAAGTCGGCAGCGTGAAACCTGTATTCTGGCCGGGAATGCACAGCGTGAATCTGTTCGCACTCAACAGCTGGTAGAAAAAGGATTCGTCAGTTCACAACGCGCCGATGATGCCGATGCCACGGCTAAAGCTCAGCAGGCCGCCTGCACTGCCGCAGCAGCCGAAGTCAAACGGGCTCATGCACAGATTGCCGTCAGCCAGGCCAATCTCGAACGCACCCGGCTCATTGCACCCTTTTCCGGTGTCGTTGCACAGATTACCGGGGAACTGGGTGAATACGTTACCCCTTCTCCTCCGGGAATTCCCACCCCTCCGGCAGTCGATCTGATCGATGATTCCTGTCTGTATGTGAGTGCCCCGATGGATGAAGTCGATGCCCCTAAAATCCGCATAGGACAAACTGCACGCATTACGCTGGATGCCCTCCCCGGCCAGGTTTTTGATGGAAAAATACGCCGGATTGCTCCCTATGTGACTGAAATCGAGAAACAGGCACGCACGGTGGATGTGGAAGCAGAATTTGTCAACCCTACTCAGGCTGTCCTGCTGGTAGGCTATAGCGCCGATATCGAAGCCATCATCGATCAGCGTGAAAACGTGCTGCGTATTCCCACCCAGGTCATCCGTCAGGATAACAAAGTATGGGTACTGGGCCAGGATGACATGCTCGAGGAACGCACTTTGAAAACAGGATTGGCCAACTGGGCCTATTCCGAAGTGCTCGAAGGACTGTCAGAAGGAGATCAGGTGCTACTATCCAGCGATAATGGAAAAATCACGGCCGGCACCCGCGTCATTCCCAAACCACCGCAGCCATGATACAGCTCTCCGGCATCACCCGTATTTTCCACATGGGTGATCAGGCTATCCATGCGCTCGATCATATCGACCTGACGATCGAATCCGGCGAATACGTTTCCATCATGGGGCCTTCCGGATCAGGTAAATCAACCTTACTGAATGTCATCGGACTGCTGGATCGGCCTGACAGCGGGCATTATCTGCTCGACGGCAGGAATGTCACTGATCTGTCGGAAACCGAACAGGCACAGGTACGCAGGGAGAAAATCGGTTTCGTTTTTCAATCCTTTCATCTGATCCCCCGGCTGACCGCAGCAGAAAACATCGAGCTCCCCCTGATACTGACCGGTATGCCGCCTGCAGATCGCAAGATACGTATCATGGAAACCCTGCAGGCATTCAATCTGAGTGATCGCGCACATCATCGTCCGGCTGAACTGTCCGGCGGGCAGCGCCAGCGCGTCGCCATCGCACGGGCTACCATTCTGCGCCCCACTGCACTGCTGGCGGATGAACCGACCGGTAACCTGGATCATCGTATCGGCTCGGAAGTCGCGGCATTATTGGAAGCATTGAATCAGACGGGAACCACTCTCATCGTGGTGACGCATGACCGGGAGCTGGGATCGCGTGCCCGACGCCGGATTGCCATGCGCGATGGACAGATCGACGTCGACGAACGATGAAATTACGGGATCTCCTGCATTTTTCTCTCAGAACCATCACCAGCTATCCTGCCCGCTCGTTCCTGATCATGCTGGCCATGGCATTGGGTGTGGCTGCAGTCATCATTCTGACCGCACTGGGTGATGGCGCACGCCAGTACGTCGTCAACGAATTTTCTTCGATCGGCACCAATCTGATCATTGTCCTGCCCGGTCGCGCCGAAACGGCCGGCAGCTTTCCCGGTGCGGTCATGGGGCAGACCCCGAGAGATCTGACATTGGAGGATGCTCATTGGGTGGGAAGGCTGCCGCAAGTCAGGCGTTATGCTCCCCTGAATGTCGGAGTGGCCGAGCTTTCCGCCATCGGCAAATTGCGTGAGGTTACCCTGATGGGAACCACGGCTGAAATTTTTCCGATTCGCCACATGAAACTCGCACAGGGAAGATTTCTTTCACACTCGGGTGAAAACAGTGCACAAATCGTGCTGGGTGCAAAGATTGCGCAGGAATTCTTCCCGGATGGCAATGCACTGGGGCAGCGTGTCCGCCTGGGTGACCGGCGTTTTCTGGTCACCGGAATCATGGCCATCCAAGGTGAATCCATGGGGTTCAATTCGGATGAACTGGTCATTATCCCGATCCAGCATGCCCAGACGCTGCTCAATACCACTTCGCTGTTCCGGCTGCTGATCGAAACCCGTCATCACAACGAGATTGAAAGTGCCAAGGAGGCTATCCATCAAGCCCTCATCCGCCGTCACGACGGTGAAGATGATGTGACCGTGATCGCCCATGATGCTGTGCTGGCTACGTTTGATCGCATCCTGCGCGCATTGACACTGGGGGTTGCCGGAATTGCCGTCATCAGCCTTGCCGTTGCCGGCATTCTGGTCATGAATGTCATGCTGGTTTCAGTCAGTCAGCGCACAGCGGAAATCGGCCTGCTCAAAGCAATCGGTACTCCCGCAGCAGTCATCCGTCATGTCTTTCTGGCCGAAGCAGTCTGGTTATCGGTCACGGGTGCATTCGCCGGATTCGTTCTGGGGCAGGCGGGAAGCTGGCTGTTGCGTCTGGCCTACCCGCTGCTGCCCGCCTGGCCACCACTCTGGGCCAATTTTGCCGGGATTGCCGTCGCCGTATTGGCTGGTGTTCTTGCCGGATTATTACCGGCGATCCGTGCAGCAAAGCTGGATCCGGTCATGGCACTCAGTAAACGATAGATTTTGCGATGAGCTTCCTCGATGCATTGCGATTTGCACTGCGAGCGCTGACCGCTCACCGGATGCGTACGTTTCTGTCCGCATCCGGTATCGCCATCGGGATTGCTGCCGTGATTCTGCTGACTTCGATCGGTTCAGGCATCCAGCATTTCGTTTTATCCGAGTTCACCCAATTCGGAACCAATATTCTGAACATCACTCCTGGCAAAATTCGCACGCGCGGTGCTTCGACCGGCTCGATCGGCAGTGTGCGTCTGCTGACGATCGAAGATTCACTCGCTCTTAAATCATCCCGTCATGCGATTTATACCAATGCAACCGTAACGGGTAACGCCGAAGTACGCGGTGGCGGCCGCAGCCGGCGTGTCACTGTGTATGGTCAGGGGCCGGATTTCGATCGGGCATTCAACATGCACACCGCCATCGGGCAGTTCCTGCCGGCGGATGACCCGCGCAATCCACGCGCATTTGCCGTGCTCGGTGCAAAAGTACACAAGGAACTGTTTGGTGATGCCAATCCGCTGGGTTCAGTGCTGCAGGTAGGCGGTTCACGTTTCCGCATCATCGGTGTCATGGCATCGAAAGGTCAGGTGCTGGGATTTGATCTGGATGATACGGTCTATATTCCCACTGCCCGGGCGCTGGAGATTTTCAACCGGGAAGGCGTGATGGAAGTGCAGGTGGTCTATCCGCCGACTACGCCACTGGATGAAGTCATGGAAGATATCAAACGCATCATGGTCGAACGGCACGGGCGCGAGGATTTCACGATCACACCGCAGCAGCAGATGCTCAGTACGCTGTCTACCGTACTCGATGTGCTGACTTTCGCCGTCGCGGTGCTCGGAGGTATTTCACTACTGGTCGGTGCAGTGGGAATGATTACGCTGATGCATATTACAGTCAACGAACGAATGGCCGAGATCGGTCTGCTCAACGCACTGGGCGCAACTCCTATGCGCATCCGTATCCTGTTTCTGCTGGAATCGACGGCACTCTCGACGCTGGGCGGTATGATCGGGTTGATGACAGGCTCAGGTATTGCGGGGCTACTGAGCGTGTTATTCAGCGATTTACCGGTCAATATCCCGTGGCGCTATGTTCTGGCAGCGTTGATTCTGTCAGGTGTGATCGGGCTGGGAGCTGGTGTGGTTCCCGCCATGCGTGCAGCCCGACTCAACCCGGTAGATGCTTTACGCGCAGAATAACAACACTGATCTGGCTGTTTCTTCAGTGCGCTTTTACGTAATCCACCAGCTTCTGAAAGGAAAAGAGGTTGTCCTGCTTCTGCAGCGGATTATGGCATTGCGCACAAGTCAGATCGTTATCCTTGGCCTTGCCTTCCGGATCATATAACGCAAACCCCCAGTTACCGGAGCGATCATCCGCCTTATAAGTGCTATCCCAGTCGTTTCTTTTTTCCATGACTGCAATGGCAGCCAGTTTATCGATGACAAACAACCCATCTTCACCGGACTGGATTTTGCCCTCGGCATCTTTTTTCGGCGCATAGATTTCCATGATTACGATCGAGCCGGGAGCAGCTTCCTCACCTTTTTTGTAGCTCTCCACTGCAATCTCGTTTGCATAGAATTTTGCCAGTTGTGTCTGATTAGCGCGATTGGCTGTATCGTAGTGTGTAAAAATCTGTTCATATTTTTCCGGGAATTTGACGAATTCCGGGTTTCCACCCGCATACGCATGAAACGACAGTGTCAAACCGACCAGTGCAGATAATCCGAAGCTTGATTTCATTTTCTCTCTCCTTTTGAAAATCACCCGGCAAACGAGCTGCCAGTAAACATGGATTGTTTTATTTTTCGAATGAAAAACAGAATCTGCACGGAAAAAAGCGTGCAGATTCCATTGACATTATAGACACTACCGCTCGAATCATGAAACCCGGATCTGGTGTGAGTAAGGCGCAGAACGGGATCATCGCCCAAAACGTGATGCTGTCAGTGTTATATCAGCATGCTCCCAGGCTTTTTTGAAGCGTGCCTCTATAACCTTCGCTTCAGTTTCCTTTTTCTGAGCAATCAGAGCCTGCTGCAATCCAAAGAGCGCCCAACCATTGTCACGATTGCGCTTGAGATCTTCCCAGTAAACTGTTTCTGCTTCATCCGGACGCCCTGCTTTCAGCAGAATGGCGCCCAGCGCAAGCCGCGGTGGATAGTGCCATTCGGCCGGCTCCGTATACACCAGCGCATCTTCATAGCGGACCGCCCGTTCAAGATGTGCAACCGCAGATTCATATCTCCCGCGCGCAGCGGCGATCTCACCTGCCAGTACTTCAGGACCGATCCTCAGAATATCGTATGCCGTATTTCTTGAAAGTAACGGATTATCAAGAACAGCACGATTCTTTACGATTCTGCGCAACTGTTGCAGCTCTCTTTCGGCTCGCTGTAACTGCTTCGTCGCCACATAGGCCAACCCGCGTACATAATGCCAGCTTCCCTTGAGAAATGCGTTGAATGCAGGAGGTGCAGGCTCGGCAAGTACTTCCTGCCATTGCCCAAAGCGCGCAAGCGCCCAGTAAGGCACTACACGAAAGATGGCTGTAAACGGCATTTCACGCAGCAATGCATCATCTACCTTGCTGGCCGCTTTCCGCGCACTTTCAAGTGCCAGTGCACGCTGGCCGCCGGCAGTCGCAGCAAACCAGAGGAAATGAATGTTGTGCGGATAATACGCCATCGGGTACAACCCGGGGGCATGAGACTGTTCCATGTAATGTTCATCAGCTGTAATCGCCAGCTGATTACTCTTCACGGAATCCGCATAGCGGCCGACTCGCTGAAAAATGTGGGAAGACATGTGAACCATATGCCCGGCACCCTGCATCAGGGTCATCAGTGTATCGGCTGCATGTTCGGCACGTTCCGGTGTACTTGTGGGTTCCATCAGATGAATGTACATGTGCAGCGCACCGGGATGAGCCGGGTGGCGACGCAATACGTCTTCGGTCACTGCCACGATTTCATCTGTCCCCTCATACGGATGGCCATCTCGCATCCAGTAATCCCAGGGGCGAAGATCCATCATGGATTCCACATAGAGCACAGCGATATCCGGATCATCCGGGAAACTGCGGTGTACCTCACGCATGGCATCAGCATAGGCTTTGTCATTTGCCTTGCGATTTTCATCTGTCCCTGAATAACGTTTCTTCAACGCCCGGATCATGGCCTGCTCCCTGGGGGATGCAGATGCCATGTGCGATTCTGCCTGTTTAATCAGTTCCAGAGCACGAGGCTCATCGGCAGGATCCATCAGTGCATTGACATTCGGGCCCAGTACCAGTGCCTGCCCCCAGTAAGCCATCGCAAGATCGGGATCCAGCCGCGCAGCTTCCTGAAAGGCGCGACTCGCTTCAGCATGGTTGAAACCATAAGCAAGACTGAGGCCCTGATTGATGAACAACTGTGCCCATTCATGTTGCGTACTGACCGGAAATGAATGCGTTCCGAGATTCTGTAATCGGGAAGCAAGCTGGTCGCCGGACAACGGCTGATCTGCGGAAGCCGACAGCTCACGAGATCGATGTTCTACAGTAGATACTTTATGTTTTTCGTGATGTCCGGCTGTATTTTTATCAGACTGGATCGTTGAACAGGAAACACTGACAACCGCTGACAGCAGCCCCACCACAAGAGAATTAAAAGCACGGGTTTCCATATACCTCTCCTTAAAAATATTTTTTACAGTTGCGCGGCGGTCTTCTCTATTGGTATTGATACATTTTGATTCTGGACCTTATGCCCGTGAATTTCAAATCAACAATACTTAAATTGTTTCATTTCACACATTTTTTGTGTTAAAAATGACAAAATGTAATCCAGTATCAATTCGAAACGAGGAACAGATCATGACAACCATTGCCAGACGAGAGGAAAGTACATCTCAAGATCGTGGCGCACTCGCCAAAATGGTCATGACATTGCTCGATCACTGGCAATTGAGCACGGAAGATCAGGCAGCCCTGCTGGGTATCGCTGCCAGTAACCGGACTGCACTGGCACGCTATCGTAAGGGTGAAGCCATTGGCACCAGCCGGGATCAGTACGAGCGGGCAGGCCACTTGTTAGGAATCCATAAAAACCTGCGTTTGTTATTTCCGCAGAATCGAGATCTGGCATACCGTTGGATGACCACACGCAATAAGGCATTCGACAACCTGACCCCGGTCGAGGTGATCAAGGAATGGGGCTTTGCCGGATTGCTGATGGTGCGAGGTTACCTGGATCGTGCTCGTGGTATTTGAAATGCGCTCTCTGTTTGCTCAACTGACTTTGACCGATGTTCACCAGGATATCGCCAGAAACATTGTATCTCTGCGTCAGTCACAAAACCTGTTTGATGACCTGACGGACGATCCAGCCGGGTGGCTTCTGGCACAGAAAGTAGAAGCCGAGATCAAGCCACCGCCGTATCGATCATATATCCCCATCATTGATCGGCCTTTCGAAGATGCGGAATGGTTCAATGCCATCACCTGGCCATTCAAGTATTGGCAATCCAGCCGGTTTTCAGATGGAACACACGGGATCTGGTACGGTTCAGAATCGGTTGAAACTACAATCTACGAATCGGCATATCACTGGTATCGTGGCTTGTTGAGCGATGCGGGATATGAATATGAAGCCGTTGTCGCTGAGCGAAAAGTTTACTCGGTCGCTTGCAGCGCAGCCTTACTGGATTTTCGAAAGGTCACCGCAGAATACGCCGATTTGTTACACCCTTCTGATTACACATTGACCCAGTCAGTAGGAGCACGAATTCATCGAGAGGGGCACCCGGGACTGTTGATTCAATCTGTCCGCAGATCATCGGGTGAAAATATGGCCATATTCAATCCAGACGTGTTATCCAATCCAAGACACAACTGCCAGCTGACTTACTGGCTCGAAGATAATCAGATTAAAGTGGAAAAGCATCCAGGTACGGTATGGATCACCATGGATATAGCGACTTTTGGTTGACATTCTCTTTTCCCCTTTAAATTGAGGCTGTCAATGAGACATCTCTGATATCCGCGCAAACTGGATGTTTTACGTTTTACATTTCTTTACAGGAGAAACATCATGACAATCAAAGCCTATGGCGCCCGCGCGGGTGACCTTCCCCTCGAGCCGATGAACATCACCCGGCGCACGCCAGGTGCGCACGATGTGCAGATCGGTATCACCCACTGCGGCGTGTGCCATTCGGACCTGCACCAGGTGCGCTCCGAGTGGGCGGGCACGCGTTACCCCTGTGTGCCGGGACACGAGATCGTCGGCCGCATCACCGCCGTAGGCGCTCAAGTATCGGGTTACAAGCCGGGTGATCTGGTCGGTGTCGGCTGCATCGTCGATAGCTGCAAGCACTGTGCCGATTGCAATGACGGGTTGGAAAACTACTGCGACCACATGATCCTCACCTATAACGGCCCGACATCCGACGCACCCGGTCACACGCTGGGCGGTTACTCTCAACAGATCGTGGTACACGAGCGCTACGTGCTGCGCATCCGCCATTCTGAAGCGCAACTGGCCGCCGTCGCGCCGTTACTGTGCGCAGGTATCACCACCTGGTCTCCGCTGCGCCACTGGAAAGTGGGGTCGGGCCAAAAGGTCGGGGTAGTCGGTATCGGCGGCCTGGGTCACATGGGCATCAAGCTGGCACATGCAATGGGTGCATACGTGGTCGCGTTCACCACATCCGAATCCAAACGCGAGGCAGCCAGGGCACTGGGCGCGCATGAGACGGTGATCTCACGCAATCCTGATGAAATGGCCATGCACGTTGGAAGCCTCGACTTCATCCTCAACACCGTAGCCGCACCACATGACCTCGATGCATTTTTTGCACTGCTAAAACGCGACGGCACGATGGCGCTGGTGGGTGCCCCTGCCACGTCACACCCTTCGCCCAACGTGTTCAACCTGATCATGAAGCGCCGCAGCCTGGCAGGTTCACTGATCGGCGGCATCCCCGAAACACAGGAGATGCTGGATTTCTGCGCCGAACACAACATCGTCGCCGATATCGAGATGATCCGCATCGATGAAATCAACGAAGCTTATGAACGCATGCTCAAGGGTGATGTAAAGTACCGCTTCGTTATCGATTGCGCTTCGCTCACAGCCTGAATAGAGAAACAGCCAATAGTAAGAGGAAGGGCACAAAATCGATTTTTATACCTTGAGTACAGAAGAATTTCGGAGTGAATATGCCAACTGTTGATCAGAGTTTCCCAAGTTTTTTTAATGACGCTCCTACCGTAACACTGCAAGATCCATTGGCCAGATTCCTCGGTGCAGCACACGACGGAATCATGGAATATCAGTATGCTGATGCGGTGCGACTGGCAGGGCACTCCTGCCCTACCGTAGCGGGCACCTGGCTGATGACGGTGCATGGCCTGCGTGCGCTGTACGGTGACGCATTACCGGTGCGCGGCGAGATCGAGGTTTACATGGCCGATGCGCGTAATGCCGGCACCACGGGTGTCATGGCCACCGTGGCACAACTTATCACTGGTGCAGCGCCTGAAACAGGTTTTCAAGGCATCGGCGGACGCTTCGGGCGTAACGACCTGCTGCATTTCGATCAGCCGATGCAAGGGTCGATAGGTCTGCGCCGTAAAGACACAGGTGCGGCGGTACAGATAGAGCTCGATGCCTCGGTCGTACCCTGGCCGGATGAAATGCGCGTACTGCTCCCGAAAGCGGTAAGCGGACAGGCCAGCACAGCTGAACTGCAACGTTTCGGCGAGCTGTGGCAGGAGCGCGTGTGCAAAATGCTGGTCGATCATGCCGACGATGTCGATATGATACGGGTAAGCAACTGGACTGTGGATTGATTAGCTTTAATGGTGCCGGCAGCAAGAATTGAACTCGCGACCTTCTGATTACAAATCAGCTGCTCTACCAACTGAGCTATGCCGGCAAATGGAAAGTATCGAACTACTTTATGATTTTCAGGAAGGGTTTACCCCGTTTACCTTCAATGGACAAAACCTGGCTATCCTGTGAAACAGGATGATCCACGTCACCTTCCTGTTTATCGGCAACGGCTGTTTTATTGATCTCCGGAGTAAAAGTAAGCCCCTGACCTGATTCTCTGGCAAATATGGCAATCACCGCTCCAATCATAATCTCGACTTTCCTTGATACTCCGTTAAAGCGTGCTACAAATTGAATCGTTTCATTATCGATCAGCAAGTCACTTGTTGCCTGGTAACTTATATTGAGTATTATTTCTCCATCCTTGAATAATTCGGCAGGAATACCCGAGCAACCACTCTCCAGTACCGAAACATGCGGGCAATTCATGTTGTCGGTACACCACTGGTGTACTGCACGTATTAAATAAGGCTTGATTGAAGAAACGTCGCTCATTTACGCATCAACTTCTCAGATGGAGTCAATGCATCAATAAACAGGGGTCTACTGAAAAGCCGCTCGGCATATTTCAGCAATGGTGCCGCCTGCTTTGGCAGCTTGACACCATAGTGATCAAGTCGCCATAACAAGGGAGCAATCGCCACATCCAGCATGGTATATTCATCCCCAAGCATGTATTTCTGCTTCTCGAAGATAGGAGCAATCATTGTCAGCCCGTTCGCTATCTCCGCACGTGCTTTATCTGCTGTTTTATGATCTCCCTGTTCCAGAGATTCTATATGGCAAAAAAGCTCTTTCTCGAACCGATGCAGCAGTAGCCTTGCACGAGCTCGCATCACCGGTTCCGCAGGCATGAGTTGCGGATGCGGGAAGCGATCATCAATATACTCATTGATGATGTTTGCTTCGTACAGTACGAGATCTCTTTCGACCAGGATGGGTACCTTACTGTAAGAACTGATTACAGCAATATCCTCAGGTATGTTATTGGGATCAACATCAATAACCTGAAAATCCATATCCTTTTCGTGCAATACGATACGGCACCGGTGACTGAAAGGACAAGTTGCCGTTGAATACAATGTCATCATAGCTTCTGTCAGACGAAACCGGTTACACAGAAACTGACTTTGAGGAGCTCAATGTATATCTCTCCAGTATTCTTTCTTGAGCAGATAGGTCAGTCCCAGCATACCAAACAGGAACAACAGCACAGTAATTCCAAGTTCCCTACGATAAGGTGCATGCGGTTCACCCAGGTAAACCATGTAATTCACCAGATCGGCTACGAATCTATCGTATTCCTCTTTAGTCATTGTACCTGGTTTTGTTTGCACCAGATTTCCGGTTCCGGGTTCGAGCACCTGCCATCCCTGTAAATGGTGCAGGACATGAGGCATGGCAACTTTGTCAAAAATCAGGTTGTTCCAGCCACTATAGGTTGAAGTATCCTGATAAAAGGTACGCAAGTAGGTGTACAGCCAATCCGCTCCACGAGCTCGAGCAATAACGGACAGATCGGGAGGTACCACGCCAAACCATCCCTCAGCTTCTTTCTTCCTCATTGCTGCTTCCATGAGATCACCCGTCTTTTGCCCGGTATGGATAAGATCAGCACGAATATCATCCTCACTCATCCCGATATCATGATGGCGGTTAAAACGCATGAAATTGGCACCGTGGCAAGTGAGACAGTATTCCACGAAACCTTTGGCCCCGCGCTGCAGGGATTCCTTATCGGCTCTGTCTATAGGAGCTTTGTCCAACTTAACTTCCTGACCGGAAGAATGTGCGACAAACGGAGCCAACAATATGGCTAGCAGTAAAAATTTTATCATTCTCATTTTGTTACATTCTTCGGTTCTGGTTTAGTTTTGTCTATTTTGCTGTACCACGGCATCAGGAGGAAGAAAGCAAAATAAATTACAGTAAAAATTTGTGCCAGCAATGTATACAGCGGGGTTGGAGACTTAGTACCCAGCCATCCAAGAACAAAAAAGCTAATCACAAAGAGGGTCAGTGCAAATTTGAAATATGGACCCTTATAGCGGATCGATTTAACCGGACTGCGATCCAGCCAAGGCAGGAAACAGAATATGACTACTGATGCTGCCATCAGAATCACGCCCCACAACTTAGCATCCACCCCTAGGAAATTTACCGTAACTGCACGCAGCATCGAATAATACGGTGTGAAATACCATACCGGTGCAATATGATCGGGAGTATGTAAAGGATTGGCTGGAATAAAGTTGTTGTCTTCCAGGAAATACCCACCCATCTCCGGTGCGAAGAAAATGATTCCGCAGAATACGATCAGAAACCCGACCACTCCAAAAATATCCTTGACCGTGTAATATGGATGAAACGGTATGCCATCGACCGGCAGTCCGGTATGCGAATCTTTGTTGGCCTTGATTTCGATACCATCCGGGTTATTGGAGCCAGTTTCATGTAAAGCAATGATATGCACGAACACCAGCACGACGATCAATACCGGTAATGTAACCACATGGTAAGCAAAAAACCGGTTCAAAGCTGCATCCGATAACATGAAATCGCCAAGAATCCAGTTTGAAAGCGTATCTCCGATAACCGGTATCGCTCCAAACATACTGACAATCACCTGTGCCCCCCAATAGGACATCTGTCCCCATGGAAGAATGTACCCGGTAAACGCCATGCTCATCAGTACGAAGAAGATGGCCATCCCGATCAACCACAGTAATTCACGTGGCTTCCGGTAAGATCCGTACATCATCCCGCGGAACATGTGCAGGTAAACCACCACGAAAAACATGGAAGCCCCTGTCGAATGCATGTACCGGATCAACCATCCAAAATCCACATCACGCATGATGTACTCGACTGATGCAAATGCCATTCCCGCATCAGGTTTGTAGTTCATGGTCAGAAAAATACCTGTCAGCAGCTGGTTGACCAGCACAAGTAGTGCCAGTGACCCAAAGTAATACCAGAAGTTGAAATTCTTGGGGGCATAATATTCGGACAAATGCGCTTTCCAGGTGGTTGTCAAAGGAAAGCGCTTGTCTATCCATTCCATCATTGAATTTTGCTGTTTACTCATTTTAGGCGGACTCTTTACTGTCTGAACCGACTAAAAGCCGGTTGTCACTCAAATAGGTATAAGGAGGTACTACCAGATTGGAAGGGGCAGGAACACTCTTGTAGACACGCCCGGCCAAATCGAATTTGGACCCGTGACAAGGGCAGAAGAACCCTCCCAGCCAGTCCGAACCCAAATCGGCAGGTGCGATGTCTTTTCGATATACAGGTGAACATCCCAGATGAGTGCAAACTCCCAGAACGACCAATATCTCAGGTTTGATTGATCTTGTATGGTTCTGTGCATAAGGAGGCTGCTGATCCCGCTGTGAATCAGGGTCAGCCAGCTGGCTATTCAATTTTTCCAGGTTATCCAGCATTTCAGGGGTGCGCTTGAGTACCCAGACAACCTTTCCCCGCCACTCAGCCGTCAACAACATACCCGGCTCCAGCTTGCTGATATCCACTTCGACTGGTGCTCCTGCAGCTTTGGCGCGCTCACTTGGCATCATGCTGCGTAAAAAGGGTGTCGCCACACCCGCACCAGCAACCGCACCGGCAACCGAAGTGGCCACCAGTAAAAAGCGGCGGCGCCCGCTCATTTTTCCGTTATTGCCACTATCTGTCATTTTCTAACAATTCCATTTCATTAATTTCCCGTCAACCAGCAACGCACTTAATTAACAAACCAAAAACAAAATCGACACCTGAGAACGTCAGTTCTCAAAGTGGTAATCCTATAAGGGGGGCCATTCTAGCACAGTCTGTGTCCACTGAGATAGATTGATTGCCAAGCTTACATAAACTAGTTCAATTTACCATGACATTGCTTGTATTTTCTGCCTGACCCGCAAGGACAGGGATCATTCCGCCCGACTTTCTCATTCTTACGAACAAATGGCTGTTGCTTGTTCTCGCGGTTCTCTGCTACAGGTGGCTGCTCTTCCGCCAGTTCACTGTGAGTATCATGATGGTATTCCAGATTTCTGAGTGCTGATGTTTCCGCAACTGATTCAACCTGCTGTTCACTGCGAATCTGTACCGTCATGAGAATTTTGGTTACATCGGCTTTAATGGCATCGAGCATACTGGTAAACAGCTCAAAAGCCTCCCGTTTATATTCCTGTTTGGGATTCTGCTGTGCATAGCCGCGCAAATGGATCCCCTGCCGCAAATGATCCAGTGCAGCCAGGTGCTCACGCCAGTGTGTATCTATGCTGTGCAGCATGATCATCCGTTCATATTGATGCATGATGGGCGCACCCACCTGTTCAACCTTGTTCAGATAGCTCGTATCCACCAGCTCTATGATACGGTCATGCAGATTTTCTTCATGCAGCTCACTATCTTCCTCCAGCCATTTCTGGAGAGGAATCTGCAGATGAAATTCGCTGGCCAGTGCTTTTTCCAGCCCCGGAATATCCCACTGTTCTTCGATACTCTGTTCAGGAATATAACGATCGATGAGCTGATGTACCACGCTCTCACGAATAGCGCTGATCGTTTCTGAAATACCCTGCTCAGCATCCAGCAGTTCGTTGCGTTGCTGGTAAATCACCTTGCGCTGATCGTTGGCCACGTCATCGTATTCCAGCAACTGCTTGCGGATATCAAAATTTCGGGCTTCAACCTTTCTCTGGGCATTTTCTATCGCACGTGTCACCCAAGGATGCTCGATTGCTTCTCCTTCCGGCATTTTGAGGCGCGTCATGATATTCGCGACTCTGTCCGAAGAAAAAATACGCAAGAGCGGATCCTCCAGAGACAAATAAAAACGACTGGAGCCCGGATCCCCCTGCCGGCCAGCACGTCCGCGCAGCTGATTATCGATCCGGCGTGATTCATGTCGTTCGGTACCGATAATGTGTAATCCGCCCAACTTGATCACTTCATCATGTCTGGCCTGCCACGCCTGATGAATTTCTTCTATTTTTTTACTTTTGGCGGTTTCATCGAGCGTTTCATCTGCCCGGATACGGTTGATCTCCTGCTCCGGATTTCCACCCAGGACGATGTCCGTTCCCCGACCAGCCATATTGGTCGCGATGGTCACCATCTTTGGCTGCCCTGCCTGAGCAATGATATCGGCTTCTCTGGCATGCTGTTTGGCATTGAGCACCTGATGAGGCAATTTCTCCTTTGTCAGAAGAGCTGCAAGCAATTCATTATTTTCGATTGAGGTCGTTCCCACCAGAACAGGCTGTTTACGCTCGTAACAGTCTTTGATATCCGCAATGATTGCCTGATATTTCTCCTGGGGTGTGCGAAAAACCTGATCCATACGATCCTCCCGTGTCATTGGGCGATGGGTGGGAATAACAACTGTCTCCAGCCCGTAAATCTGCTGGAACTCGAATGCTTCCGTATCGGCAGTACCGGTCATGCCGGCAAGTTTTTCATACATCCGGAAATAATTCTGGAAGGTAATGGATGCCAGAGTCTGGTTTTCTTTCTGAATCGGAACGTTTTCCTTAGCTTCAACGGCCTGGTGCAAACCTTCTGACCATCGCCGTCCCGGCATCAGACGACCTGTAAATTCGTCAACGATAATAACTTCGCCATTCTGTACGACGTAATGCTGATCACGGTTGTACAGTGCCCGCGCACGCAATGCAGCATTGAGATGATGAATCAGACTGACATTCATCGGATCATACAGACTGGATCCGGCAGACAGCAAACCCGCTTCACTCAGCAATTTTTCGGCATGCTCGAATCCTTCCTCGCTCAGCAATACCTGCTGAGTTTTTTCATCCACACTGTAATCACCGGGACTTTTTTCATCCTCCTGCCGGGTCAACCCGGGAATCAATGTATCGATACGTTTATAGATTTCGGTATCACCCTCAGCCATACCGGAAATAATGAGCGGCGTGCGAGCTTCATCGATCAGAATCGAATCGACCTCATCCACAATTGCAAAATTCAGCACGCGCTGTACCCGTTCCGCGCTATGTCCCACCATATTGTCACGCAGATAATCAAAGCCATATTCATTGTTCGTGCCGTAGGTTATATCTGCGGCATAAGCGGCCTGTTTTTCCTCATGAGGCATTTGTGACAGCACCACGCCGACAGTCAGCCCGAGAAAGCGGTAAATCTGCCCCATCCATTCCGCATCACGCTTTGCCAGATAATCATTGACCGTAACGATATGCACTCCTTTACCCGATAGTGCATTCAGATAGGTTGGCAACGTCGCCATCAGCGTTTTCCCCTCACCGGTACGCATCTCGGCAATTTTTCCTTCATGCAAAACCATGCCACCGATCAACTGTACATCGAAATGGCGCATACCCAGCACACGCTTTCCCGCTTCCCTGACCACGGCAAATGCTTCGGGCAACAACTGATCCAGCTTCTCTTCGTTTGCGACACGTTGTTTGAACTCACTTGTCTTAGCGCGCAGTTCCTCATCTGACAGTAGTGAAATCGCGGCTTCCAGCTCATTGATGGTGCGAACGATCTTCGAATACTGTTTTATCAACCGGTCGTTACGGCTGCCAAAAATACTCTTTAGTAAGTTACTCAGCATGGGAAATTAGTTGTTTGTCTATTGATGTAAAAACGTACTGTATTACAGATCATCTGCCGGATTTGATCCATTTCATAACAGAAGAATACTGGAGGCTGCTGTTTGTGAGCCGGCTTGCGGCTCGATCGGGAAAACACTGTCAATGATACGAGTGAATGCGTCTGTGCAAGAGATGAGTGATACAACATTATGTCTTTGGATTCAGCGCACTTAATAATGTAATGTGCGAAGTGCGGATAGTTTGCATTTTTTGTTTACCGGTTAACACCCTGCAGCCAAGATGCAGCCAAGATGAACACTTGCTGCTGTAACTTGCCCCGTTGTCGGGATAGCAAAACCCGGTCATACTACCATAATCGAAATGGTAAACAGAACAGACAAAAGCCGTCTCGATATCAGATTCACGTCGCACCAGACTCCACGGTACCCGCTTTCCTGCAAACCTTTTACCCTGAAGCTTGTCCGAACAATACCTTGATTTCCTGCTTGCGTCATTCGAATTCATACGACCCCAAAAGGTGAAGCAACGTGCCCATCCTCAATCTGAACAACTTTCTGGCAGCTCTTGGTAACACACCCGATTATGGCCGGTTACTTGCCAAAGCAGAGCATCTCGCACAAGTACAAAAACATCTGCTGAATGCCGTTCCTTTCCAATTGAGAAATCAGTGTACAGTGGGTCAGTATACCGCTGACGGGCTCCTGGTCATTTATGCGGGTAATGGCATCACCGCCACCCGGTTACGCCACCTTGCTCCATCGATCCGGCAAAAAATGAACAATGCTGGCGTCAAGGTTGAGAATATCAGGTTTTCCATCCAACCACAGTTACATTCCCTGGAATCCGGAAATGTTCGCGAAATCACACGTTCACTCAGTCAGACTGCAATCGAACATCTGGACAGGCTATCCGACTCGCTGCCGGCAGGATCTCCACTTCAGTCTTCTCTCGCAGCTTTGTTGGCGAACAGCCGCCGCAAATAGCAATAAGCAGTTACTGCCTAGTTTTTCTCCATATTACTGATAAATGTATTGGCTTCGTTGATGGATTTTTCCATTGCAGCAACCAGAGTCGAAACATTCGATTGCAATGTTTTCAATTCACCTTTCAATGAGGCGATTGCCCGCGCATTGAGATTATGCTTGAGGTACATGACCTGATCGTTGAAAACGGTCAATACGGGCTGTATCCTCAATTCTGCGTTTTTCATGGCCGCAATAAGCTGCTTGTAATACGACCTGGTCTCAGTCAACCTGTCCTGACTGCTCCGTTTCAATGCCGGATTTGAATATTGCGTGATTTCCTGCTCCCACTCTCTGAATAATGCAGCCGAGACGCTTTCGATATCCTCGATACGACTTCTGACTTCTTTTGCTTTGTTCACACTCGCCTCATACTCACCATTCAGTTTTTTATAAATCCCCTCAAGATCCCCTCCTTTAAAATTGGTAGCAGCAGAAAACTGCTCCAGAGCAGATTTGAATTGCTCTCGGGTTTCTTCCTGCGTATCTCTTGCTTTCTCCACCCGATAAACCAGCACATCCCGCTTCGGGATACCGATTTTTTCGAGTCCACCGTAATACATGGTGGAACAGGCCGTTAGGAAAACTGCAAAAATCACGGCAAAGAACCGGATTGAATACTTCATGATCGTCACTCTCCAATAAATTTCCCGGCAAATACCCGAATATTGCATCCGCTCAGCGCAACACACCACGCCGCAGTAATTGCCACATGACTTTATAACCCCAGAGAATCGGATGACGCCTCAGCATAGGCGTAATTTCCACTTTGATGCCAGTATGGCGTTCAATTTTCCATGCAGCATAATCCAGACAATCCCGGAAAGTCATCGTCGCCTTGCTCAACCGCAGGATCGACAGCACTCTTCCCTGCCAGCGCCGCAAACGCCAGTGGATACGTACACTCAATCTTTTCAGCGGTGTGATCGGCCCGATATGATATCGCCCGTCAGCCTGTAAACTCAGCAGCGGACTCAAGGCAGGCGTGGCTGCTGCAGTCAGCCGGCTGTAAATTTCCGGATCAATCCGCACCAGATGACGTGCGCGCGCTTCACGCTCTGCACGCAGCTCGGCGGCATAAGTCAGCATCAAACCGGAAGCCCAGATCATCTCCAAGTCACTGGGGCCGGATTCAAGTACAGGCAGCGTCGTACTGATGAATTTGAGTACGGCACTCGCCTGCGCAGTATGAACACGCTTCCCGGTCTGATCGTCGCGGGCATAAAGCAATCTGGCCGGCTGTGTAAAACGTGCCCAGATATAAGGATGAAACCACTGCCGGGCGCCGCGTTCAAAGTCTGCCGTCGAAATTACTGCATACTTTGCACGCATCACACCGGCTGCAGCGGGAACTTCCAGATAAAAGACATTCGGCGGCAGCCAGGCATTCAAACTGGCCAGCAGACGACCGGAATAAGCCAGCCGATAATCACTGACCAGCACATAAAAATCGGCAATACCCTCAGTCAGATCAGAAGTATGCAGACAGGAGCCATATAAAACGACTGCATCCAGTGCCTCTCCGAAACGCTGTCTCAATGCATCGGTAAAAACCTGAAATGCCGGATGTACAGGTCGAGCATCCTGAATTGCAATTTCCTGTATCAGAAGATCAGGGATATTTTGTAAATCAGCGGTACCCATTCATATTCCTTGTTTCATAAAATGCGGAACAGAATCGGACCATCAGCCGTGATTTTCAGCGGACCATTCCGGCTGGAAGCATAGTAAAGCTCACCATCCACGATATATTCATCATCCAGCCACAGCTCAATCGAAGCCGTGTTATAGCTGGTATAACCGTCTCCCTTCTGCAAATGGTGACCACGCCCTGCAATCAGGGGCCAGATAGCGTGCCAGAACCGCCGGCTGTGTTGCCCGATAAATGTCGCATGCAGCGGTGCCGGCTCCTGCCCCCAATAGGGGCGAATGCCGAGCAATAACTTCTCCAGCGCGCTGATGAGTGCGAACAGATACACTTTCTCGCTCAACACTCCTGTTTCATCTATTTGTGCAACACGTACCGGAGCCCATTCGGCTTGCGGGCGCCCCAGAAACATGCCTATTAGCGAACGCAATACGATCACGATGGTAAAAATGTTACCGGTCATTCCCAGTTGCTTGATCTGACTGCGTGAAAATTTTACACCACGCGCAATCAGGCCGAGACCGAGCATCATTCCATACACATTCCTCATACCGGTCTGCTCGATACGCAGCACCGGTCTTTGTACCCGTTTCATGTCACCGGGTCGTTGCAGATGTTGCCTGATTCTGGACAAAATCTGCTCGGCTCGCCCGTCCATCCCCAGATCCAGTGCAGTCATATTGGTCGTTCCAGCAGGCACGATGGTGATTTCCGGCCACCTGTCCGGTGGCAGGCGTTCAAACAGACAACTCATCACCCCTTGCAGAGTGCCATCTCCCCCCACAACGATCAGCCACCCGATCTTCGCTTCAACTACGACAGTGACAGCACGTTCAAACTCAATCTGATCAGTTGCCTGAATCTGTCTGATTTCCGGTAACGTTGCCAGAAGACTCTGCATCCGTGCAGTATGCTTGCGAAACCAGCCTCCCAGCGGATTGTAAATCAGGCCAATTCTGGCAGGAATCAAATCCACCGCCGGGTTACTCGTTATCTGCAGCGGGATTGACATACCGTTGGGGAAAAGGTAACCGGGTAAATATTCTGACGGCAAACTGCTGCCTGTCCCGAACGGGATCGATGTTCTCCATCCAGGAATGAAGCACACCATCCTGTGACCGGCTTTGCCAGGCAGCGAACAATCTGTAAGCGAGAAACAGGGTTGAAAGCAGATGCCACAATACAACCAAGATGAATCCAATATCCGGCCGGCCTGCCATCCAACCGGCAGTCAGCAGGATTAGATTCGGATTGCGCCGTGCAGTAATCAAACGATGAAACGAATCGACTTTACGCCAGATGAAAATATCAAAAGATGCCAGCCAGAACTGAAAAGCGCCTTCACAAAGACGCCCCCCCACATAGCCAATGAACATCAGCCAGATCAGCAATTCGAGATTGGCCACAGGCGTGGCAGTAGCCATGAGGCCTACTCCCCAGGCCAGATACCACAATGGCGGATGAATGATATCCAGGCCGTGATCCAGCACATCGCCCAGCTTGCTTGATGTCAGCGTGACACGCGCCAGCTTGCCATCGACTGTATCCAAAAAAGTCATCAGCCACGCCATGATCAGGCCGATACCAAACGCGCCATACCAGAATGCCACGCCTGCCAGCACCGCCAGAACCAGACTGAGCAGCGTCACATGGTTGGGTTTCAGACCCAGTCGAACACACAGGCGCGTTGCCATAAACGCCGGCCAGGGCCATAACCATTTGGTAACCAGATCGGTTACACCCTTGTAGGATGCGGCAAACAGCTCTGATTCAAGCTCGGCCTGGTTACAACGCCGGATCGGCAATACATAGGGCGGATCCTTTTTCTTCAGATTCTGCTGTACCTGAATCGGGAGATCTTTCAAGGTACGAACGGGAAGATCGTCAGGTGCCAGCCGTTTTTCGTTCAATACTTCACACATCATAGCGGCATGTTTCCCATCAGTCAGAATCGCAACCGGAGTCTCATCCAAAGGAGCCACGAGCACGGCCGGTTCACGCAATGCCATCAGCGCACTGATCACTCTGCTATCGAACAGATAGTCAGCGCGCAGCAGCAACACAGGATCCGTTTCGATCAATTGCGATACCTCTTTCACCACTGTAACCGTCTTGATCGTTCCCAGCATCCGTTCGAGGCGCGTACGCCCATCCATCCCCCACAGACTGGTTTTACTGTTGCCGATAATGTGAACGAAGAAAGCAGTAGTCATATTCATCTCAAAAAGTGCGCCGTAACAGCCAATATGCTGCGACAGCAATCAGAACCATTCCGGGTGCAACCGAAACGACAATCGGGTTCAATTGGAACACCAGTCCGATATTGGCAATGATCTGATCAAACAGGTAAATACTGATCCCCATGAGCGCAGCCAGAATCAGCTTACCTCCCAATCCCTCACGCACAGAGCCGAAGATAAAGGGAATGGCTACCAGGATCATCGCAATTGTCATGATCGCCCCGCCCATTTTGCGCCACAACGCCATAATGTAGGCATCAGCTTTCTGGCCGGTCGCCCTCAAAAATTCGGCATGTTTCACCAGCTCTATTGGCGTCAGACTTTCCGGCGACTTGGTCAGTGTCGCAATATCGTCCGGGCCCAGAAACGAATGCCACTGAAGGATGTGTGCCTTCCTAGAAGTGATGCGATCCGGGGAGAATGTACGTATCGTGACGTCATGCAGCTTCCATAAACTCTCATCAAAAATATCTGCATACCATGCATGGACATGAACGGTCATGGATCCCTCTCCATCAAAATGGATGACTTCGATATCCGTAGCACGCCCTTTATGCAACATCTCACCAATACGTAATATATTCCGCTCGTTTCGCGTCCAGATACCGAGCCCCTTACCCAGTTCAGCCCCCTGTTCCAGTGCAACTGCCCGCAATATCGTTGCCTGCTGCTGAAACTGAGGAGCCACAAAATACTCCAGTGCTATCGTCGAGGCAATGAGTAATCCTCCGATTCCAACCGGAGCAAGGCCGATCATCAAGGGAGAAAGCCCTGCCACCCGCATCGCCACCAGTTCCAGATTGACCGCCAGTGCGCCCAGCGCACCCACCGTCCCCAGCAGTGCGATGAACGGTGCAATCTGGATGAATCTGCGGGGCATCAGCATGACGGTATACAGAAAAGCATCCCGGGTGGTATACGTCCCCTTCCCTACGTCATCGAGCTGATCCAGCAAATCAAAAAAACTGAACAGAGGTAACAGGATAGCAGTAGCGATAACCATTCCCGTCAAAACCTGCCAGGCGATATAACGATGACAGACCTTCACTGTTTTCCTGCAGGCAATAAAGATCTGAGCTCGGGAAGGCGCAGCAGAACGATTATGATAAGCAATCCATATACCCACCACACTCCGGGCATGGCGGCTACCACGCCCTGCTCCACCCAAGTCTTGGCTAATCCGCTGAGATTGTAATAAACAGCAAAGACCAGTGCAGCGACAAGAAAGGTTCTGTCTGTTTTATCTTTGCGTGGTGCGGTGCGAGTAAAAGAAACGGCGATCAACGCAAGCAGAACGGTTGCGACAGGCCGTGAAAGCCGCCACTGCAACTCTGCAATTTCACGCGGTTCTTCAGAATCCCATAAAGAACGAGTAGATGCCGCCTTGCGCCGATAGTTCTGAGCCTGATCGTTTTCATTGAAATAGATCATCTTTTCAAAACGAATGGCACTGTCTTTGACGGTATCAAAGCTGAGACGATAGATCTGGCCTTCCCGCAATTCGATATGCGGCCACTGTTCCGCCGTCATCGGCTGCTGGTAACCTTCCCTGGAAATAATGATTTCTCTATCTTCAGTCGTTCTGATGTAGTGGAAAACGCCTTCCATACGTTTTTCCAGATCATCTTTACCCCGGATAAAAATCACTCGACCGCTTTTTTCACTGCCATAAAACCTTCCAGGCTGGAACCGGTCGGTATTCAATTCGGCTTCAGCCTGCGCATCCATAATATAGCTTTCCGCATAAGCCCACGGACGGGCATAAACAGAAAGAATCCCGCTGAGAATGGCAATCGGTAGAGCAATCACGAAAACAGTACGGATGATCCGGTTATCCCCGTATCCGGCGGTGCGCAGTACATTGATTTCCTGATCCCGGTTCATCCGGCTCAAACCATAGATGACCGCCACATAGAACGCAATGGGAACCAGCACTTCCAGCGCAATGATGGTTTTCAATCCGACCAGCTTGAACATGGCGGCAGTACCAAGCGTTTCAGTCACGGCACTAGTCAAAAACCGTGCAACACTGAAACTGACGAAAAGCCCGATCAGGATGACTGTCACCACGATGAAAGGAAACAGCAGTTCCCGTGTGATGTACCTTTCAATGATTTTCATGAAAATCAGCCGACCGTCTTACATCAAGGGGCGTGTTGAACCGGATCGGGCCAGGATGGATTCTACCAGTTGCAGATCTTCTACTTTATCGACATCGATGCCGGCATCAGGAAAGGGCAAAATTACCGGGCACACCCGAACGCCTGTTTTCCCGGAAATTTTCTGCAATGCCTGGCCGAACGTCAAACGTCCGAACAAGTATGACCACACAGCCTGCCAGCCCAGTACCTGGCTGATCAGCTTCCATGGACGCTTGCGCAATGCTTCTGCCTGCTGCCAGAAATCCACCAATGTACGCCCGCGTGCATTATTGAATGCGAACAGATTACAGCCACAGAAATTTCCATCCTGCAACCGTATCACCGTACGCCGGGTATTACCATACCGGGCTTGCAGGGTTTCATATCTGATGACCCCGACAACCGCATCACATTCCAGATTACTGGAAGCCTGCAAAAAATATTCCACGATTTCTGGGGTAAGCAGTGCATGATCCGCCGTAGTCAGTAAAACCGGTTGTTGCGGGTCGATGCATGAAAGCCCGTGAGCAGCGCTGCGAGCTGGTGAATCCAGATTCCCCACCCAGTCCACCTGCTTGGTATCGATACGCTGTTCGAGTTCCTTGCAGGCTGAAAGCAGTGATTCCGGCGGGCCGCATAAAAGGACCGATTTTATTTTGTGGCAATCATTCAGAGCATCGAGCACACGAATGACCATAGGTTTATCACACACGGGAGCATAAGCCTTGCATACCGTTCCTACATAGCGTGCCACGGAATCCTGGCTGCCCCGATCGGCGGCCAGTACCAGAGCGGCAAACTGATCGTTATGGCTCATTACGAACGGAACAGTATTTGAATTTTCCTGACAATCGACTGCACCCTGATCACGTTAGCGTCTTCTCGTAAATACGATAGCGCTTGTACTCCCTGCCGCCAATTTTTTCCAGAATCGCACGCATGGGCTGATTGTCTTCAAGTATCCAGGATAGTTCGACATGCCTGATTCCCTTTTCCCATATTGCCCGTTTCGCCGCACTGATTACCTTAAAAGCCAACGCAATCCCAGGAAGAGTATGGTGAAATTGTTTGCGGACACCCATCAGAGGAACCCGACCGGTAGTAATTGAAGCGGATTTCAGTTTATTGATCAGGTGAAGCCAGCCAAGAGGAAGGAGTTTTCCATTCAGTACCGGTAGTATCTCGTTCAGATTCGGCAGTACTGCTATGAAAGCGACGGGCATTCCGTCTATTTCCGCTATTTGGATAAATTTATCCGGGACCAGCCAGCGCAAAGAACTGCCCAGCTCAGCAAACTCTTCTTGCGTAAAAGGAACAAATCCCCAGTTATCAGACCAGGCATCATTAAATATGTCTCGCATGGTCTCTATTTCTTCATTGAACCGGCTGCGTTGCAGTGGCCTGATTCGGATCTGATGCCGATACTTGCGATCGATTGCCTGCATGGCAGGAGGCGGGTCAAAATCCGTTACCAGCCAGTAGGCCAGTAAATCCTTGCAAGGCTGATAGCCATTTTGTTCCAGCAGGCTGGTATACCACTCCGGTGAATAAGGCATCATGAAAA
>WBZO01000247.1_pt1 | contig 131150 bp, 101 predicted proteins | sample 5204261 | NCBI WGS metagenome assembly WBZO01 (sample SAMN12412400, study PRJNA552823) | activated sludge metagenome | isolation source: activated sludge from anammox sidestream of wastewater treatment plant... | place: USA: North Carolina | collected 2017-09 | reverse complement strand
CGTTACAGCCCCGGGCGATCAGTCACGTCTGCTGGCCTTTCGGTATCCGATCGCCAGCGGTACGGCGATGACAGCGGCGATTCCCGCCGACCACAGCAGCGTGCCCAGTACGGGTTTGAACACGGGGCCACCCATCGCCAGGCCGCGCATCGCCTCGACGACGTAGCTGCACGGCTGATGTTCGGCGAAGGGCTGCAACCACTTCGGGAACTGGTCGAGCGGCACGAAGCCGGTGCTGAAGAAGAACATGATGGCGGCGATGACCTCGGTGGCCTGCGGCACCAGGGTGTTCTGGGCGTACAGGGCGATGGTCATGACCACCGCGGAGAAGGCGACGCCGAACACCGCGGGCATGAACACCCAGGCCACCGCGCGGGGAACGCCCTGGGTGAAGCGGAATCCCAGCAGCAGACCGACGCACAGCACGAAGCTGGTGATCACCACTATCCGGACGCCCTCGGCGATCAGCCGCGACAGCAGCCCGGACGCGCGGTGCGACGGGACCACCCAGAACCGGGAGAGCAGACCGTCGTCGCGCTCGCGCATGACGCCGACGGCCACGATGATCGCACCGGAGGTGGCGCCGATCAGCGACACCAGCGGGACGCTGCCGTACAGCGCGCTGTGGCCGGTGACCCGTTTGACGCCGTCACCCAGCACCACGTTGAGGGCGACCAGGAAGAAGGCCGGGAACAGCAGGGACTGCGCCACGGTGGCGGCGTCGCTGCTCCACCGCCGCAGGATCCGGGCGGTCAGCAGGGTGGTCTCTCGGATCAGGTTCATGGCCGCCTCGCCACCACGGCGTGCAGCCAGGTGAACAAGACCACGGTGGCGGCCACCCAGGCCAGCGCCGGCGCGATCACCGACCAGGTCACCGGCGGGGCGGCCGGGGTCGTATCACCGGCGAAGGCGCGCAGCGCGTTGAGGTACTGGGACAACGGCTGGTCGCGCACGAACGGCTGGATCCAGTTGGGGAACCGCTCGACCGGCTGCAGACCGACCGAGGCCAGGCCGAGGGTCACCTGGGGCACCAGCAGCAGCGGTGCAGTCGCCTCGGGATTCTTGGTGGCCGCGCCGATCAGGTCGCCCATCAGGGCCAGGGACGCGCCGATCAGCAGCGCCAGCAGCACGAAAGCGACCGTGTGCCAGGGCTTTCCGTGGAACCGGAACCCGATGATGTGGCCGCAGATCAACGAGACGACCAGCGCGATGACGCAGCGGTACATGCTGGCCGTCATCCGGGCGGCCAGCGGGGTCAGCCTGGCCATCGGCATGGCGCGGAAGCGCCGGTTGATGCCGGCCAGGGCGTCCATCGCCGACCGGAAGGCCGCCGACACCGCGGCGAAGAAGATGGCCTGCAGCACGATCAGCGGGGTGAGGTACTGCGCGTAGCTGCTCATCGGCTGCACCGCGCCGAGAATGTTCTTCAGCGGCAGGTAGAAGCCGACGGTGAAGACGATCGAGCCGACGATCTGGGTGGCCAGCTCCCCGTTGGACAGCGTCGGGATGATCATCCGGGTGGTCAGCGTCCACCACTGCTGAAGCGTCGACGGCATCGGCCGCGCCGATGCCGGAATGGCGCCCACCGTCATGTCAGCGCACCGGCGTCCACGCCGACACCGGCCTCCTGGCGGCCGGTGAGCTGCAAGAACACCTCGTCCAGCGACGGCCGCCGCAGGGCGATGTCCTGCAACTCGATGTCGGCGGCGCTGAGCAGGTTCAGCGCCGCGATCAAGGTGTTGGCGCCGTCCGGGGCCGGCATCGAGACGCGATCCGAGGCATCGCTGAGCGCGGCGCGGTTCTCCGCGGGCAGCAGCGAGCCCAGCGCGGCCGCGACGGCGGGGACGTCGTCGATGTCGCGCGGGACGATTTCGCAGTAGGTGCCGCCGGTGCGCTCCTTGAGGGAGTCCGCAGTGCCCTCGGCGATGATCGTGCCCTTGTCGATGACGATGATCCGGTCCGACAGCGAGTCGGCCTCCTCCAGGTACTGCGTCGTCAGCAGGGTGGCGATGCCGTCGGCTTTGAAGTCCGACACCAATTCCCAGATGGCAAGGCGGCTGCGGGGATCCAGGCCGGTGGTCGGCTCGTCGAGGAACACCACCTCGGGGCGCACCACCAGACCGCAGGCGATGTCGATACGACGGCGCATGCCGCCGGAGTAGTGCTTCACGCTGCGGTCGGCCGCGTGGGCGAGGTCGAAGCGCTCGAGCAGTTCGGCGGCCCGGGACTTGGCCTCCTTCTTCCGCAGGCCCTGCAGCCGGCCGAACATCACCAGGTTCTGCCGGCCGGTGAGCATGTCGTCGAGGGCCACCTGCTGGCCGGTGAGCATGATCGAGCGCCGCACCCCGCCGGGGTCGCTGCGCACGTTGTGTCCGGCGACGACCGCGATGCCGGAGTCCGGGGTCGCCAGCGTCGACAGGATGTCGACGGTGGTCGTCTTGCCGGCGCCGTTGGGTCCGAGCAGGCCGAGCACCTCACCGCGGCCGACCTCGAAGCTGATGCCGCGCAGCGCGTGGACGGACCCGAAGGACTTCTTCAGGTCCTCGACGACGACGGCTTTGTCAAAGCTGGGCATGTGGTGTCCCTGTTCCTGTTGTCTATGAATCGAGCGACGACAGGTCCACGAGTGCCAATTCGTCGTCGGCGGAATCGATGTCGGTCTCCAGAGTCGCTTCGTCGGCCAGTTCGAGCAGCGCCGCGGCGAAGTGCCGCGACAGCGACTCGACGTCGGGCCGGCCGAGGCGGCGGGTGTCGTACCACCAGTCGATGTGCAGGGTGCCGCCGTGCCGGTACACGCGCAGTTCGATGGCATGGCCCAGGCCCGGCACCGCCTCCCGCACCGGCAGGGCCAGGTCGGTGTCGAACCGGACCGGTTCGTCGGCCGACTGCCCGGCGGGCAGGTCCGGGATGGTGCCCAGATGCGAGAAGAAGATGTCGGCGGGCCGGACGGCACCGAGCAGCCGGGCGGTCGGCGCGTAGACGTAGCGCAGCAGGCCGTAACCGATTCCGTAATGCGGCACGGCTTTCAGAGTGGCGGCGATGTCGTCGAGCAGTTCCCGCGCGCCGGCCTGCCGCGGCGTCGCGGCCGGGATCACCACCGGGTAGATGGTGGTGAACCAGCCGACGGTGCGGCCCACGTCGACGTCGGGCCGCAGCACCGAGCGGCCCTGTCCGCCGAGTTCGACGGCCAGCGAGCCCTCGCCGACGGTGGCCCCGACCGCACGGCCGAGGGCGGCCAGCAGCAGGTCGTCCAGGGGCACGCGCAGCCGGCGCCGGGCGTCGTCGACATCACCGGTCTGCTCGGGTGTCAATTCCGACGAGAGCCGCGAAAGGTCATGGGCGTCAGGCGGTTCCGGCGCCGGGGCGGCCACGCTGAGGGTGGGCCGGCGAACGACGCCGAGCCAGTGGTCCCGGCTTTCCAGGACCGCCGGGTGCATCGCCAGACCGACGCACCGGTGCAGCCATTCGCGCCAGGTGGTGGTCACCGGGTCGAGGACGATCGGATCCCCCGCGAGCCGCTGGGCGAATGCGGTGAAGACGTCGGTCAGCAGGATGTCGCGCGACACATGGTCACCGGCGATGCCATGCAGGCTCAGCACCAGATACGAGCGTTCCCGCCCACTCACGTAGGTGGCGTTCAGCGGCTTGCCGAGCAGGTGTTGTTCGCGTATCTGGTCGGCCAGGACGGTCATCACCGCCTCGCGCTCCTGCTCGCTACCCGGCTCGATGCCCGCCGGCAGCGCGTGGGTGGCCAGCGCGGTGAACTCCTCGGCCTCACCCAGGCGCTGATCCCAGGCTCCGGCGTTGTCGACGAGCCGAAGCCGCAGTGCGTCATGGTGATTGGCCACGGCGGTCAGCACGGCGCGGATGTCCTCGACGCCGACGTCGGGACGCAGCTGCAGCACCAGCGGCACCCGCCAGCTGCCGGCGTCGCGCAGGCCCTGTTCCAGGAAGTAGGCGACGTTCGGCGGCACGGGCGGGTGTGCGGCGTCGTCCCGGGTCCGGCGCGCCAGGCTGCCCTCGGCGTAGCGGGCGGTCACCGCCCGGGCCAGCGAGGCCGGGGTCTGATTCTCGTAGAGGTCCTGCGGCGTGAGGTCCAGGCCCTCCTTGGCGGCGGCCATCGCGACGCTGATCGCGACCAGCGAGTCCCCGCCCACTTCGAAGAAGTTGGCGTTGCGGTCGATCTCGGTGATGCCCAGGCATTGCGCCCAGATCCGCTGCATGGTGGCCTCCATCTGGGAGGCGCTGCTGACCGCGGGGGCCGACGAGCCGTTGTGATCGGGCGCGCCCGCGGCGACACCGGTGGCGCCGGCGCCGAAGCCGCTGTTGGGGTTGTGTTCGATCCAGAACCGTTGGCGCTTGAAGGGGTAGCCGGGCAGCGAGATCAGGGTCGGCTTGGCGCCGATCCGCGGGGTCCAGTCCACCTCGACGCCGGCGGCCCACAACTGGCCGAGTGCGAGCAGGAAGGTGTCCTGGTCGCTGCGGTTCTGCGCCTGGTGGCGCATCAGCCGCACCGCGCGGTGCCCGGCCGACCAGTCCGGGTGGCGCATCGCCGAGGCGGTGAGCGTGCCGCCCGGACCCACCTCCACGAAAACCCTTGCCGGATCGGCGAGTAGCGCACCGAGTTCGTCGGAGAAGCGCACGGTCTGCCGGATCTGGCGGGCCCAGATCGACGGGTCGGTGGCCTCCCCCGGTGTCATCCAGGTGCCGGTGACGTTGGACAGCAGCGGGATCTTCGGCTCGCGCAGATCCAGCCGGGACAGGAACGCGGTGAACTCGGGGATCACCGGGCTCATCAGCCGCGAGTGGAACGCGTGGGCGGTGCGCACGCGCCGGGCCACGATGCCGCTCTCGGCCAGCCGGGCCTGGAAGTTCCGGATCGCCTCCTCCGAGCCCGCGACGACGCAGCTGCCCGGGTCGTTGACCGCGGCGAGGTCGACGTCGGGGGTCAGGTGCTCGGCGATGGCCTCACGCCCGAGTGCGACCGCCACCATCACCCCGCGCGCCGAGGCGTGCATCAGCCGGGCCCGCATGGACACCGCCTTGACCGCGGTCGGCAGGTCGAAGACGCCGGCCAGCGTCCCGGCGACCCACTCACCGATGCTGTGGCCGGCCAGTGCGGCGGGCCGCACCCCGTAGGACTCGGCCAGCTTGGCCAGGGCGTACTCCACGGCGAAAAGTGCCGGCTGGGCCCGGTCGGTGCGCTCGAGGTTGCGGCCGGTGCCGTCAAAGACCTCGGCCCGCAGGTCGAAGCCCATCTCGGTGCCGAAGGCGGCCGCACACGCGTCGAAGTGCTCGCGGAACACCGGCTCGGTCTCGTGCAGGCCGCGGGCCATGCCGATGTGCTGGGCGCCCTGGCCGGGGAAGACGAACACCACCCGGTCGCCCGGGTCGGTTCCCGACGGCAGCTTGGGCGCCTCGCCGACGAACACGTTGTCGTGCTCGTCGGAGCCCAGCACCGACACGGCGTGCTCCTGGTCGTTGACCACCGCCGCCATCCGGATCGGCTCCAGGCGCCGCCGGGTCAGGGTGTAGGCGGCGTCGGGCATGCTGATCTCGTCGGCGTCGGACAGCTCGGCGGCCAGGGCGCTGCGCGCCCCGTCGAGGGCCTCGCCGGTGCGGGCCGACAGCAGCAGGACCTGCGGGCCGGGTTTGGCCTCGGAGGTGACGAAGGTGGGCGGCTCCTCCAGGACGATGTGGGCGTTGGTGCCGCCGACGCCGAAGGCGCTCACCCCGGCGCGCAGAACGCCGTTCCACTGCCACGGGCCGTCCTCGCCGCGGATCTCGAACGGTCCGCGGTCGAGGTGCAGTTCGGGGTTGGGGCGGGTGTAGTGCAGCGTCGCCGGGATCGCCCGGTGCTTGAGGCACAGGATCGTCTTGATCAGGCCGGCCATCCCGGCCGCGGTCTCCAGGTGGCCGATGTTGGACTTGACCGACCCGAGGTAGCACGGACCCGGCCGGTCCTCCTCGGAGATCGCGAAGGCCTGCCGCAGACCCTCGATCTCGATGGGGTCACCGAGCGGGGTGCCGGTGCCGTGCGTCTCGACGTAGCTGATGGTGGCGGCGTCGACCTCGGCCACGGCGTGCGCCTCGGCGATCACCTCGGCCTGACCGGCCGACGTCGGGGCAGCGTAGTTCATCTTGGTCGCGCCGTCGTTGTTCAGCGCCGAGCCGCGGATGACGGCGTGAATGCGGTCGCCTTCGTCGAGCGCGTCCTGCAGCGGCTTGAGGACGACGACACCGACGCCGCTGCCGAAAATCGTTCCGTCCGAACGGATGTCGAAGGGACGGCACCGACCGGTGGGCGAGACCATCGAACCGGCTTCGTACCAGTAACCGACGTGGTGCGGGACGCGGATCGAGGCGGCGCCGGCCAGCGCCATCTCGCACTCGCCGTTGAGGATGCTCTGGCAGGCGAGGTGGACGGCGACCAGCGACGACGAACACGCGGTCTGCACCGACAGCGCGGGGCCGCGCAGGTTGAGCTGATGGGCCACCCGGGTGGCCAGATGGTCCTTGTCGTTGCTCAGCGACATGTTGACCATCTCGAAGCTCGCACCCTGGCCGATCACCATGCTCGGGTCGTAGTGCGACATCACGTTGTAGAGCAGGTAACCGCTGGTGGAGGTGGTCCCGAACACCCCGACGGTCTTCTCGCTGTCCGCCGGGTCGTATCCGGCGTCCTCGAGCGCATGCCAGGCCGCCTGCAGGAACAGCCTGTGCTGGGGGTCGAGCATGCGCGCGGCCTGCGGGGTGAAGCCGAAGAAGTCCGCGTCGAACTCGTCGATGCCGGGCAGCAGTGCGGCCCGTCGCACGTAGGTGCGGTTGTTCAGGGCCTTCTCCCCCACGCCGGCGTCGATCAGGTCGTCCTCGGTGAGGTCGACGATGGACTCCACGCCGTCGCGCAGGTTGCGCCAGAACTCCGTCAGCGACGTCGCGCCGGGGAACCGGCCGGCCATGCCGACGACCGCAATCGCGTTGGGCGGCGGCGGGGTTGACGAGTAGCCAGTGTTGGGGCTCACGGTCGTTGTCTAACCTTTCGGCGCGCTGCAGCCTGTTGGCGGGCGGCGGCGCGTTGTTGTGCACGGTCCCGAACGGCGTTGGGGCGTTCGGCGTTGGTGGCCTCGGCCATACCGAGTTGGCGGATGAGGTCCACGGCAAGGTCGGCCAGGGTGGCGCCTTGCAGGATAAGGGCCACCGGCGGCTCCACACCGAAGTCGGCCCGGACGGTGTTTCGCATCCGGACCGCCATCAGCGAGTCCATGCCCAGCTCGGTCAGCGGCTGGTCGGTCTCGATGGCGCCCTCGGCGGAGAAGCCCATCACCGCCGAGATTCGCTTGCGCAGGCGGGCGGTGACCACCCGTTCGGCCTCCTCGGCGTCCAGTTCCCGCAGGCCGTCCGGGCCGGCCCAGTCGTCGTCGGCGTCCTCGATGTCGACCTCGCCGGCCAGGTTGGCGAAGTAGCCGAGTTCGCGGATCTCCGGGAAGGCGTCCACGGCGCGATCCAGCCGCAGCCGGGCCACCCCGATCTTGGTGAGGTTGCCGGCGAGCACGGCTTCCAGCGCCTCGAGACCCTCGGCGGGGTCCATCGGGTCCAACACGCTGAACGTGATGGCGCGGGCCAGGCCCACGTCGGCCCACTGTCCCCAGTTGACCGCGGTGGCGGGCAGCCCGGCCGCCCGGCGCCATTCGACCAGGGCGTCCAGCCAGGCGTTGGCCGATGCGTAGGACAGCTGACCGGGTGAGCCCAGCAACGACGCCATCGACGAGAAGCCGGCGAACCAGTCGAGGTCCCGGCCTGCGGTCGCATTGTGCAGGCGCAGGGCGCCGAGGGCCTTGGGCCTCCAGATCGCCTCCAGGCTCTCCTCGGTGAGCCCGGCCACCAGCTGGTCGTCGAGCACCGCCGCGGAGTGGATGACGCCACGCAGCGGCCGGCCACCCTGTTCGGCGGCGGCGACGAGCCGCTCGGCCACCCCGGGCTCGGCGATGTCGCCGAGTTCGACGACGACCTCGGTGCGCTCACCGAGCCGGTCGAGCACCTCCTGGGTGGCCGGCGACGGCGTGCTGCGTCCGTTGAGCACAACCCGCCCGGCGCCGGACTCCACCAGCCAGGCCGCCACCTTCAGGCCGATGCCGCCCAGCCCGCCCGTGACGATGTAGGAGCCGTCGGCGCGCACCACGGCATCGGTGGCGCGCTCGGGCTCAGCCGCCCGGTTGAGGCGTTCGACGAACCGCCGCCCGCCCCGCCAGGCCACCACGTCGTCGGAGCTGGGTGCGCTCAGTTCGGCCAGCAGCGCCGCGGCGGCGGTGTCGCGGGGGTCCAGGTCGAGCAGGGTGGTGCGCAGCGCCGGATGCTCGTAGGCCAGCACCCGCACCACGCCGCGCAGGCTGCCGATCGCCGGGTTGCCGGTCTCCCGGGTGTCCTCGCCGGTGTCCACCGCGAGGCCGCCTCGGGTGACCAGCCACAGCCGGGGGGACCTGCCGTGCCAGCCGCCCGTGATGGTGCGCGCCGCCGCGGCCAGTGACCAGATCAGTTCCCGGGCATGGGCAAGGCCGGCCTCCAGGTCCCCGCCGCCGCGCCCGGCGGCCATGAACAGCACACCGGCCGGGGGCATGGCGGGATCGCCGGCGAAGTCGGCGAACGCGTTCTGCACCTCGGACTCGTCGTTGAGGTCGGCGGTGATCACCCGGCGCTTCGGGGACAGGAGCCCGACGGCGAATTCGGCTGCGGCCGAATCGGGTCCGTCGGTCAGCACCAGCCAGCTGCCTTCGGGCTCACCGGCCGCGGGGGCCGGCGTCCCCTCCCAGGCGGCGCGGAACAGCTTGCGCGACAACGGGAGCGGCACCGTGCGGCGCTGCACCCGGCGCAGGTAGACACCGGTGACGGCGGCGATCGGCGCGCCGGTCTCGTCCATGATCGTGACCTGGCCGACGGCGTCGCCGCCGCCCTCGGCGATGCTGACGAGCTCGGCGCGACACTTCGCCCGGCGGCCGACGTCGCCGAACACCCGGATGGACTCCATCGCAACCGGCAGGTAGGTGACTTCGCTTGACTCCGAGAGGATCTCGGCCGGCATGGCCGCGGCCAGGGTCTGCAGCCCGGCGTCGAGCATGACCGGGTGCAGGACGGTCCCGCGGTACGCGGTGGCCTCGTCGGGCAGCACGATCTCGGTCTCCGTCGCCCCGTAACTCTTCCCCGAGTCGCTCCGCTCCTGCCCGCCGGCGGGGATGCGGACGATCCGGGTCAGCGCGGCGAACGCCTGTCCGTGATACGCGCCGGTGCGACGCAGGGCGGTGTAGAAGTCGCTGGGCGACACGGTGACCGGCGCCTCGCCGCCGCCCGCGGCGGCCGGGGCGACCGGCACGGCGGGGTCCGCGCTCACCGGCGCGATCCGGGCCACCGCGTGGCGCTTCCAGTGCCCGGACGCCGAGCGGGAGTGCACCTCCACCCGTGCGGCGCCACCGCCCTCGTTGAACAGCTGGGTGGTCAGCCGGGTCTGGGAGTCCAGCGGCAATATCTGCTCGACCTCGAGGCGGGTCACCTCCAGTCCGGTGGCCGGCAGCCCGAGGGCCTCGCAGCCGGCGGCCAGCGCGATCTCGGCGAAGCCGGCGCCGGGCATGACCGGCTGGCCGTGGACCTTGTGGTCGGCCAGCCACGGGTTCATGTCGGTGCCGACGTCTGACTGCCAGACGTGAGCCCCGCCCGCGGGCAGCTCGACGTGCAGCCCGAGCAGCGGGTGCGCCCCGGTGAACTCGCGGCCGGTCTTGGGCACCTGCGTCCAGTAGTGGGTGTGCAGCCACGGCGTCGGCGGCAGGTCCACCAGCAGCTCGCGGCGGTGGGCCTCGGCGGTGTCCACCGGCGGGCGCACCAGCGCCAGATGGGTGTGGAAGGTCAGCGTCTCGGGCTGCTCGCGATAGATCGTCCCGGACACCCGGGCGTTGCGCTGGCCCACCGACTCGCTGATCGCGTGGGTCAGCAGCGGGTGCGGGCTGATCTCGATGAACGTGCTGTGGTCGGCGGCGGCCTCCTGGACGGCCCGGCTGAAACGGACCGGGTTGCGCAGGTTGGCCACCCAGTAGTCGGCGCCGAACATCGTTGTGCCGCCGGGACATTCCGCCGTGTTGATCACCGGAATGGTCGGGCCGACCGGCGACAGGTACTCCAGCGCGGTGCGCAGTTCGGGCAGGATCGGGTCGATGGTGGCGTGGTGGGAGGCCACGTCGACCTCGACACGGCGGGCCAGCAGGCCCTGGGCGCCCACCTTCGCGATCAGCTCGTCCACCTGGGCCGGGGGCCCGGCCACCACGGACTGGGTCGGCGAGGCGTAGACGGCGACCGACACCTCGGGGTACTCGGCGATCAGCCGCTCGGCGGAGCTGGCGTCGAGTTCCAGCAACGCCATCGCCCCCTGCCCGGCCAGCCGGGACATCAGCCGGGAGCGGGTGGCGATCACGTCCAGCCCCTCGGCCGGGGTGAGCGCCCCGGCTACCACGGCGGCGGTCACCTCACCCATCGAGTGCCCGATGACGGCGTCGGGCTCCACGCCGTAGGACCGCCACAGCGCGGTCAGCGCCAGCTGGATCCCGACCAGGACGGGCTGGATCCGGGCGATGCCGCTCAGCGGCTCCCCCACCTCCAGGACATGGCGCAGCGAGAACCCGACCTTGTCGAGAAAGACGGGTTCCAGTTCGTCGATCGCGGCGGCGAAGGCCGGCTCGTCGGCCAGCAGCTGGCGCCCCATGCCGGCCCATTGGGCGCCCTGCCCGGAGTACACGAACACGGTGCCGGGGCCGGGTGAGGCTTCGTGGGAGGCCACCACACCGGGACCGGGCTGACCGGCGGCCAGCGCGCGCAGACCGGCGACGGCCTCGCGGTGGTCACGCGCGGAGACGGTGGCGACGGTGCCGAACCGGCTGCGGTAGTTCAGTGCGGCGGCCACCGCGGGGAGCGGAACCGTCGCTCCGGCGCCCTGCATCCAGTCGGCGAGCATCCCGGCGGTGGCGGCGACCCGGGTCGGCGTCTTGCCGGACACCACCAATGTCGTGACCATCTCGGAGCCCGACGGCGATGCCTGCGGCGCCGGGCCCTGCTCGAGGACCACGTGGGCGTTGGTGCCGCCCATGCCGAACGACGACACCGCGGCGCGGCGTGGGCCGTCGGTCGCCGGCCACGGCACGGATTTGGTCGGGATGAAGAACCGGGTGCCGGCCGCGTCGATCGCCGGATTCCACTCGGTGAAGTTCAGGTTGGGTGGAATACGCGAATGCCGCAGTGCCAAAACAGCTTTGATCAGACCCGTGATGCCCGCGGCGGCCTCGAGGTGGCCGAAGTTGGTCTTCACCGCACCCAGCGCGCAGGGGGTGTCGCCCTTGCCGTAGGCCGCGGAGAGAGCGTCGAACTCGATGGGATCGCCCAGGGCGGTGCCGGTCCCGTGGGTTTCGACGAAGTTCACCGAGGCCGCGGTGACGTCGGCCGAGCGCAGCGCGCGGGCGATCACCTCCCGTTGGGCCGGCGCGTTGGGGGCGGTCAGACCGTTGGAGCGGCCGTCCTGGTTCAGCGCCGAACCGCGCACCACCGCCAGCACGCGGTCGCCGTCGCGGACGGCGTCGGTGAGGCGCTTGAGCACGACCATGCCGGCGCCCTCGCCGCGGACGAACCCGTCGGCCCGGGCGTCGAACGCGCTGCACTTTCCGCGCGGCGACAACATCCCCCACTTACCCAGCGCCAGCTGGGTTTCCGGGCGCAGCGTGAGGTTGACGCCGCCGGCCAGGGCCAGGTCACTCTCCCTGGTCCGCAGGCTCTGACAGGCCAGGTGCACCGACACCAGCGACGAGGAGCAGGCGGTGTCCACGGCCACCGCAGGGCCGCGCAGGCCGAGCAGGTAGGCGATGCGCCCGACCGTCACGCTGTGGGCGTTACCGGTCGCGGAGTAGGCGTCGATGGTGTTGATGTTCTGCGCCGCGAGGCTTTGGTACTCGTTGTAGTAGACGCCCAGCATCACCGCGGCGCGGGTCTCGCTGAGCTTGTCCGGTGCCAGCCCGGCGTTTTCCAGGGCCTCCCAGGCCACTTCGAGCGCCACCCGCTGCTGGGGGTCCATCGCCACGGCCTCGCGCGGGGTGATGCCGAAGAACTCCGAGTCGAAGCCGGCGACGTCGTCGATGAAGGCCCCCCACTTGGTGGGCATCCGGCCCGGGGCCATCGGATCGGGGTCGTAGTACTCCTCGGCGTCCCACCGGTCGGCCGGAACGACTTTCACCGCGTCGGTACCGGCTTGAAGGAACTCCCAGTACTTCTCCGGGCCGTTGATCCCGCCGGGCAGCCGGCAGCCGATGCCGATCACGGCGATGGGTTCGGCGCCGGAGATACGGGAGGCCTTCTCGAACTGCTCGGACAGCGCGCCGCGCTGCTCGGCCGTCATTGCCGAGATCCGGTCGAAAGTCGTCTTCATCGGTCGCCTTCCACGCTGTCGAAGAGGGCGTCCAGCACGCTGAACGAGTCCTCGGGTATCTCCTCGGGCTGCGTCGTCTCGGGTTCGGGCTCGGGGGTGAGCAGTCCGGCCACATGCTCGGCGAACGAGGTCAGCGTCGGATGATTCCACAGCATCGTGGCCGACAGCTCCCGCTGCACCAGCGCCTTGGCGTCGCGCAGCAGCGTCATCGCCATCATCGAGTCCAGGCCGAGTTCGGGGAACGGCCGGTCGAAGTCGACCGCCGCCTCCGGCATCCCCAATTCACGGGCGAGGATCGCCCGCAGCCGGGTCCGCAGTTCCTCGGCGATCTCGGCACCGGTCAGCTGCGACCAGTCCGGCGCGTCGACCGGCGCCGCACCCGGTCCGGCGTCGGCCGCGGTGGGCACCGAATCGACCTGTGCGTAACGCAGACCGCGGATCTCGACGCACGCCGTCCCGTCGGCGCGCCGCGCAGTGATGTCGACCACCAGATCCGCGGTGCCGCCCCGACGGCGGACCTCGACCACCGCATCGCTCACCGCGGCCGTCGCCGCCCGGACGCCGTCGAGTGCGGCGGGCAGCATCAGCGACTCCGAGCCGTCCAGCAGACGGGCCAGGTGCACCGCGGCGTCGACGAGGGCGGCCGCCGAGGCATCTTCCAGTGAGGGGGGCACGTGGACGTCGGCGGTCAGTCCGCCCGCCACCGCCTGACAGCCTGTCACCGTCCACTCGAACGGCCGGCCCTCCACCCCGGACTTGCGCTGCAGTTCGCTGATCGCCGCGGCGTCCCAGGAGAGCTCGGGAGTGGCGTCGATAGGCGCCGCTTCCTCGGGAAGCGTCGCGACGATGCGGGCGCTGCAGTGCCGGGTCCAGCGGTCGGCCGGCGTCTCCGGCCCGGCGCTGGAGGAAATGATGACGGAGTCACCGGCCCCATCGCCTTCTACGACCACGTGGATGACCCGGGGGGCCTCGGCGACGATCGGGTACTCGAACCGGATGTCACCCAGGGCCGGCGCGTCCACCTGGGCCGCCGCAAGCGAAAGGGTTTGCAGCAGAACGGAGAACGGCACCACTTCCACGCCGCGGACGAGGTGCCCGCCGGGGTAGGGCTTGGCGTCGGGCAGCAGCGCCGCCCGCCAGGTGCGCCGGCCGGCCGCCGCGCCCTCCACCGGTTCACCGAGCAGCGTGCCGAACGCGGGCGGGGGCACCTGTCCGATGTCGGCGGCGTCGCCGCCGGCCAGCAGCGGCCGGATGACCGGGAGCGGTGCCCGCATCTGATAGGCGTCGGCGAGGCGCTGCCAGTCCGCGCCCACCACGAAGGGCTGAACGCCGGCGTCCGGGCTGAGGACCGCCGGCATCATCGTGATGGCGACCTCGTTGGGCATCGGGTGCAGACCCGCCGACTTCGTCGACGGCTGCTCGTCGGCCCAGCTCTTCCACAGACCCCATTCGATGACGGTCGCCGCCAGGCCCAGGGTGCGCCGGGCGTAGGCCAGACCGTCGGTGAACGTGTTGGCGGCGGTGTAGTGGCCGACTCCCCGCGACCCGAGAAGGCCGGTGATGGAGGAGAACAACACGAAGCGGCGCACCGGGTTTCGCAAGGTGAGCCGGTGCAGCACCACGGCGGCGTCCAGCTTGGACCGGAACATGGTGTTGACGTCGGCGTCGCTCAGTTCGGTGATCAGCGACTCGCTGCCGGACAGTGCCGCCAGGTAGACGCCCTCCAGCGGCGGCAGATCCGCGCCGAACCGCGCGAACAGCGCGGTCATCGCGGCCTCGTCGGCGGCGTCGGCCGCGACCTCCACCAGAGTGGTGCCGAGCTCCTTGAGTTCGGTGGCCAGGTCGCCGAGTTTGCCTGCGCCGCTTCGGGATACCGCGACCACGGTGGAGGCGCCCATCTCGGCAAGCTGGCGGATGAGGAAGGGGCCGACGTTGCCGGTGGCGCCGATCACCAGGTGGCTGGTGTCACTCTCGAACCGGGTCAGGCTCATCGCCGGGGCGGTGCCGGGCTGCAGACGCGGCACGTGGCGCTCGCCGCGGCGGTAGACGGCCTGGTCGTCGTCACCGGCCCGGGTTTCGGCGGCCAGGATCTGCGCGACCAGCTCGGCCGGCACGGACTCGTCGACGTCGACGATGCCGCCCCAGATCTCGGGATTCTCCAACCGGATGGTGCGGCCCATGCCCCACAGCACCGCGTGGGCGGGATCGGAGCGGTCCCCCTCGTCGATGGGCTGGCCGTTGCGGGTCAGGATGAAAAGCGTTGGCGGCTCAGCCATTCCGGCCAGCGCGCCGACCAGCCGCCGGGCGGCGTTGAAGAGCCGGTAACCGGGCGCCGCCTCGATCCGGGAGACCGGCGCAGGCGCGTAGACCACGTGGTCGGCGCCGGCCAGCGCCGCGCGCAGCACCTCGGACTCGGCGGGTTCCAGTTCGCCGACGTCCAGCGCCCGGGAGCCCGTCCCGAGTTGCGCCGCCAATTCGGCCGCCGCGTCGTCCTCGCCCAGCACCAGCCAGCTGCCCTCGGCGGTGGCGGCGGGCAGGTCGCGGACCGGCCAGGTCAGTCGGTGGAACCAGTCATTCGAGCCGCGCGGGGATGCCGCGGCCGGCGCCGGCTGTTCGGGGACCGCGGAGACCTGCAGCCAGTGCCGGGTGTGGTGCCACGGGGTCGCCGGCAGCGTCGGACGCGGTTCGGCCGGATGCGGCACCTCCGGCGGGCGCACCGTGTGGGTGGCGTTGAGGTTGGCGTGGAAGGTGAACGTGTCGTTGGTGTCGCGTTGCAGCGTTCCCAGGGTGTGGTGGTGGACGCCCTCGAGGCTCTGGTCGATCGCGTAGCTGAGCAGCGGGTGCGGGCTGACCTCGATGAAGAAGGCGTGGTCGGCGCCGGCCGCCGCGACCGCGTGGGTGAATCGGACCGGGTTGCGCAGGTTGTCCACCCAGTGCGCGGCGTCGAACGGCTCAGTACCGGTCCGCCCACCGGTGGTGACGAACACCGGGATGATCGGTGTCTTCGGGTCCAGGTCAGCCAGTTCGGTGCGCAGGTCGGGCAGGACGGGGTCGATGATGGCGTGGTGGGAGGCGACGTCGACCTCGACCCGGCGGGCCAGCCGGTCCTGCGCGGATACCACCGCGATGACGGCGTCCACCTGTTCGGGCGGCCCGGCGATGACCACCTGGTGCGGTGAAGCCTCCACCGCCACAGTGACATTCGGGTAATCGGTGAGGAGTTCCTCGGCCGCTGCCCCGGACAGTTCCAGCAGCGCCATCGCACCCTGACCGGACAACCGCGACATCAGCCGCGAGCGGGTGGCGATGACCTTGATGCCGTCCGAGGGGCTGAGCGCACCGGCCACCACGGCGGCGGTCACCTCGCCCATGGAGTGGCCGATGACCGCGTCGGGCGACACCCCGTGGGCCCGCCACAGCGCGGTCAGCGCCAGCTGAACGCCCACCAGCACCGGCTGGATCCGCTCGATGCCGACGACCGCCTCGCCGGCCTCGAGGACCTGGCGCAGCGAGAAGCCGGCGTGCTTGACGAACACCGGGTCGAGTTCGTCCACGGCGGTGGCGAAGGCGGGCTCGTCGGTCAGCAGCCGCCGGCCCATGCCGGCCCACTGCGATCCCTGCCCGGAGTACAGGAACACCGTGCCGGCGCCGCACGGACCGGCGTGCGGCGCGGTCACCCCCGGTGCCGGGTAGCCGCCGGCCAGGGCGCGCAGCCCCTCGACCGCCTGACGGCGGTCGCACGCGGTGACGGTGGCGAACTGCGGATGCCGGGCCCGGTGATGGTTCAGGGTGTGCGCCATTGCCGCCAGCCCGATGCCCTCGCTGCGCGGTCCGTCCAGCCAGTCGGCCAGCCGGCCGGCCGTCGCGGCGATCCGCGCGGGGCTGCGGCCGGTCACCACCAGGGTGCTCACCGGGGGGTCCGGTTCAGCCGGCGCGGGCTCGGTGACCGGCGCCTGCTCGACGATGACGTGGGCGTTGGTGCCGCTGACCCCGAACGAGGAGACCGCCGCCCGGCGCGGCCGGCTGACGTCGGGCCAGGCTGACGGTTCGGCGGCGATGACGAACTTCGACGCACCCGGTCCGGCGTGCGGGGTGAGCTTGGTGAAGTGCAGCTGCTTGGGGATGTGTCCCCGCGACACGCTCAGGACGGTCTTGATGAACCCGGTGACCCCGGCCGCCGACTCCAGGTGGCCGAGGTTGGTCTTCACCGACCCCAGCACCAGCGGCGCCGAGCCGTCGCGGTTGCCGTAGACCTCGGCCAGCGCGTCGAGTTCGATCGGGTCGCCCAGCGCGGTGCCGGTGCCGTGCGCCTCGACGTAGTCGATGTCGGCGGGCGCCAGGCGTGCCGCGTGCAGCGCCTGGCGCATCAGCGCCTGCTGCGCGGGACCGTTGGGGACGGTCTGGCCGCTGCTCGCGCCGTCCTGGTTGACCGCCGACCCGCGCACCACCGCCAGCACGGTGTCGCCGTCGCGCCGGGCGTCCTCGAGGCGCTTGAGCACGACGATGCCGCAGCCCTCGCTGCGCACGTAGCCGTTGGCGTCGGCGTCGAAAGACTTGCACGAGCCGTCCGGGGACAGCATCCCGAACCGCGAGCAGGCGATGCTGTTCTCCGGGCTCAGGATCAGGTTCACCCCGGCTGCCAGCGCGGTGTCGGATTCCCTGCGGCGCAGGCTTTCACACGCGAGGTGGATGGACACCAGCGACGACGAGCACGCGGTGTCCAGCACCACCGCCGGGCCCCGCGCCCCGAGGAAGTAGGACAGCCGGCCGGCGGCGAAGTTGGGGGCGTTTCCGAACGGGATGTAGGCGTCGATCTGCTCGCGGCGCAGCTTGCCGGCCACCGAGTGGTAGTAGTCGTTGGTGGTCAGGCCGATGAAGACGCCGGTCTGGGTGCCGCGGATGGACTGCGGGTTGATGCCCGCGTTTTCCAGTGCCTCCCAGGCGACTTCGAGCAGCAGCCGCTGCTGCGGGTCGATGCCGGCCGCTTCCCGCGGGGAGATGCTGAAGAACTCCGCGTCGAACTCGTCGGGCTGCCAGGCTGTCAGGAATCCGCCCACCGTGTTGCAGATGGTGCCGGGCACGGTGTAGTCCTCGGAGTAATAGGCGTCGGCGTCCCAGCGGTCGGCCGGCACCCGGACCACACCGCTGGCGCCCTCGTCGAGCAGGGTCCAGAACTCCTCGGCGTTGTTGACCCCGCCCGGCAACCGGCAACCGATGCCGACCACGGCGATCGGCTCGGTGGAAGCCTTCTCGGCGATCGCCAGGCGCGCGGTCAGATCATCGATCTTGCGCAGCGCCTCGGTGATGATCGCGCGACGGTCGGGCGACGGGGCTGTCATGGGTGGGTTAACTCAGTCTTTCCGATAGTTGCTTCAGCAGTTCGTCTTCGGCGAGGTCGCCGTAGTCGTCGTCGTAGTCCATGCCGACGGAGGTGTCGATACCTACTGCCAGCTCCGGCAGCCGCGCCGCGAGGTACCCGACCAGGTCGTGGACGGTGGGATAGTCGAAGATCACCGAGGCGGGGAGTTCCTCGCCGAGGGAGTCGCTGAGTGAACGCCGCAGCGCAACGCTCATCAGTGAGTTCATGCCGGCCTGGAAGAAGCCGGCGGAGCGGTCCAGCAGGTTCGGGGAGGCCAGGCCCATCGCCTCGGCCACCAGGGTGCAGACATGCTCGGTCAGCATCCGCTGCTGGTCGCCCGGGTCGCAGGCGGCCAGCTCGGCGCGGAAACCCGTTGCCGTGGAGAGGAACTCGCCGGATGTGCCGGTGACGAGCTCGTCGATGATGTGCAGCGAGGCCCGGGTGCGGTACGCCCCGCCCAGCCGGTTCCAGTCGGCGGCGACGACGGCGCAGCAGACCGGCGAGTCCGTCCCGGTGAGCACCGACAGCGCACGGATCGCGGTGTCGTCGGGCATGGGCAGCAGGCCCGAGTCGAGGGTGACCTGCCGTTCGGAGTCGGACTGGTTGTCCGCCAAGGACTTCCACCAACCCCACTCGACGGCGGTGGCGGGCAGGCCGGCTGCCCGGCGCGCATAGGCGAAGGCGTCCAGGAACGTGGTGGTCGCCGCGTAGTGGCCGAGCCACCGCGAGCCCAGCAGCCCGGAGATCGACGTGAACAGCACGAACTGCCGCACGGGGTGGCGCAGCGACAGCCGGTGCAGCAGCCAGGCCGCGTCCAGTTTGGGAGCGAACATGGCATCGACGTCGGCGTCGGTCATGTCGCGCAGGGTGGCCGGACCACCGCCGAAGGCAGCCAGGTAGACACCGGCCAGCGGCGGAAGGTCGGCGCCGAACCGGTCGAAGAGCGCGCCGAGCGCGGCTTCGTCGGAGGCGTCGGCCGCGACGGTCACCAGCCGAATCCCCCGCTGCGACAGGGTTTCCGCCAGGCCGTCGAGCCGGGTGCCGGGGTTGCGCGAGACGGCGACGATGGTGGTGGCGCCCTGTCCGGCGAGGTAGCCGATCAGGTGCGGGCCGATGTTGCCGGTGGCGCCGACGACGAGGTGGCTTGCGGCCGGGTCCAGGCGGACCTGCTGTCCGGCCGACGTGGCGTTCGTGTGCCGCAGGCGTGCGATGCGCCGCACACCGGCGCGGTAGACGACCTGGTCCTCCGGCCCTCCGCCGTGCACCTCGGCAAGGACCAAGGAGGCGGCCAGTTCGGCGGGAACCGACTCGTCCAGGTCGATGACGCGGCCCCAGATCTCGGGATGTTCCAGGGCCAGGGTGCGGCCCAGGCCCCACAGGACCGCATGGGCGGGATTCGCGCGGTCGCCCGCGTCGAGGGGCGCGGCGTTGCGGGTCAGCAGCGTCAGCGCCGGAGGCAATGGGCGATCGGCCATCGCGACCGCAAGTGCGCGGGCCGCGGCGAAGATCCTCCTGCCCGCGGCGGGATCCCAGCTGACGGCCGGCTCCGGCGCGTAGAGGACGTGGGTGACCCCGGCCAGTTCGGCGATCACCGCATCGGGATCCCCGGTGAGCTCTGCGGGGTCCACGACCGTCACCGCGTCACCGCCGAGCAGGCGGCCGATCTCCGCGCCGATCGCGGCGTCGGCGATCACCAGCCAGTTGCTGCCTCCGCAGTCGACCGCCCCGACGGCGAGCGGGCTTGCGGGCCAATGGAGTTCGCAGGCCCACTCCGCCGGCACCACCGATGTCGCCGGACTACCGCTGTAGGTGATGCGCTCGCCGGGCGGGCGCCGCACCGGTTCGGGCACCCAGTGCCTGGCGTGCTGCCACGGTGTGGGCGGCAGCGTGATGTGCGGCCCCGGCGGGTGCGGCGTGACCGGCGGGTGGGTGGTGTGGGTGGCGTTGAGGCCGGTATGGAAGCTCACGGTGTCGTCGCCGTCGCGCACCAGGGTCCCCACCGCGTGGTGGTGAAGGTCGCCGAGCGTCTCGCCGATGCTGTGGGTCAGGATCGGGTTGGGGCTGACCTCGATGAAGGTGCCGTGGTCGGCTGCCGCCGCGACGATCGCCTGATGGAAACGCACGGGGCGCCGGACGTTGGACACCCAGTAGTCGGCATCGAGGGCCGGGGTGGCGCCGTCGTCGTCGACCGTGGAGAACATCCGGATGCTGGGCAGCCGCGGGACGAGATCGGCCAGCTCGGCCTGCAGGGGCTCGAGCACCGGGTCCATCAGCGCGGTGTGGGAGGCCACCTCCATGTTGACCCGCCGGGCGAACCGGTTGGCCGCGACGGCGGCGGCGAGCAGCGCCTCGATGGCGGCGACCGGTCCGGCCACCACCGTCTGCCGGGGCGAGAGGTAGCCGGCGATCTCCACCCCGGGATAGCCGGCGATGAGCGTCTCGGTAGAGGTGGCGTCGGCATCCAGCAGCGCGACCGCCCCCGGCCCGGCCAGCTGCGACATCAGCCGCGAGCGCGCCGCGATCACCGCGAATCCCTGCGCCGGTGTCAGCGCTCCGGCCACCACCGCGGCGGTGACCTCGCCCATCGAGTGCCCGATCACCGCGTCCGGGTGCACGCCGTAGGAGCGCCACAGCGCCGTGAGCGCCAACTGCAGGCCCATGATGACCGGCTGGGCCCGGGCGTCGCCGCGGACCTCCTCGGAGTCGGCGATCACCTGGCGCAGCGAGTACCCGACGTGCTCGAAGAACGCCGGTTCGAGTTCGTCGACGGCGGCGGCGAAAGCCGGTTCGTCGGCGAGCAACCGCACACCCATGCCGGCCCACTGCGAGCCCTGCCCGGAGTAGACGAACACCGTGCCCGGCCGGCACCGCCCCTCGTGCGCCGGCACCACACCGGGGGCCGACCGGCCGTCGGCCAGCGCCGCCAGGCCCTCGGCCGCCGCGGCGGCGTCGCGGGCGCACACCGTGGCGAACACGGGGTGACGGCTGCGATGGTGGTTGAGGGTGTGGGCAACGTCGTGCAAGGCGACGCCGGCGCCGGCGCCGGCCATCCACCCGGCCAGCACCGCGGCCCACGACGACATCCGCCCCGGGGTCTTGCCCGACACCACCAGCGTGGTCACCGCCGGCGACCCGGAGTCCGAATCATTCTGCGGCACAGCCGGTTCCACGGCCTGGGCCGACTCAAGCACGACATGGGAGTTGGTGCCGCCGAATCCGAACGACGAGACGCCGGCGACCCGCCGGTGGGGGTCCTTGCCCGCCGGCCACGGCGTCGCCTCGGCGGCGACCTTGAGGCGCAGCTTCTCGAACGGGATGTGGGGATTGGGGTCGGTGTAGTCCCGGTTGGGCAGGATGACCCCGCGGCTGACCGCCAGCACGGCTTTGGCCAGCCCGGCGATCCCGGCAGCGGCCTCCAGGTGCCCGAGGTTGGACTTCACCGAGCCGATCAGCAGCGGCTCGGCGGCCAGGCGGCCCTTGCCCAGCACGGTGCCCAGCGCGCGGGCCTCGATCGGATCGCCCAGCAGCGTGCCGGTCCCGTGCGCCTCGACGTAGCCGACGTCACGGACGTCCACCCCGGCGTCGGCGTAGGCCGCCCGCAGCACCGCCATCTGCGCGGCGGGGTTGGGCGCCATGAGGCCGTTGGACCGGCCGTCCTGGTTGACCGCCGAGCCGCGGACGACGGCCAGCACCCGGTCACCGTCGCGCATCGCGTCGCTCAGACGCTTGAGCACCACCACGCCGGCACCCTCGCTGCGGACGAATCCGTCGGCCGCGGCGTCGAAGGCGTGACAGCCGCCCGAGCGCGAAAGCACTTCGGCCACATCGAAACTCCGGGTCGGCGCCGGGGTGAGCACCACGTTGACCCCCGCGGCAAGAGCGACGTCGGACTCCCCCGACCGCAGACTCTGGCAGGCCATGTGCACCGCCACCAGCGACGAGGAGCACGCGGTGTCCACCGTCACCGACGGGCCGCGGAAGTCGAAGAAGTACGACAGCCGGTTGGCGATGATGCTCAGTGCCCCGCCGGTGCCCGACCACGCGTCCACGCCCGCCAGGTCGGCCGTCGCGATCTGCCAGTACTCCGGCGAACAGGCCCCGGCGAACACCCCGGTACGGGTCTCGGCCAGCGCATCGGCGGGGATACCGGCGTCGTCGAGGGCCTCCTGAGTCACTTCGAGGAGCAGCCGCTGCTGGGGGTCCATCTTGTCGGCCTCGCCGGCCGGGATCTCGAAGTACTCCGCGTCGAAGTCGGCGACGTCCTCCAGGTAGCCGCCCCAGCGGGTGGTCTCGGCGATGACGGCGGCGTCGGCGGCCGAGCCGTCGGTGAACCGTGACCAGCGCTGGGTGGGCACCTCCCGGATCCCCGACCGCCCGGCTTCCAGGAAGTCCCACAACTCGTCCAGACTGGACACCCCACCGGGGAACCGGCAGCCCACCCCGACGATCGCGATCGGGTCGTGGCGGTCGAGCCGTGGGCCGGCGTCGGTGAAGACCGGTTCCACCTCGCCGCCGGTCAGGAAACGGGCGAGCATGGTGACCGTCGGGTACTGCCAGAACTCGACCGGCGACACCGGCCGGTCGAGCAGTTCGGAGAGCCGGCCGGTGAGAACGACGGCATCCCGGGAGCCGACGCCGAGGTCGTGCATGGAAGCACCCCGGTCGATCTGCTCCCGGCTGCAGTCCAGCGCGCCGACCAGGTAGTCGACCAGCCACTGCCGCAGGGCCTCCTCGGTCCAGTCAGAGGTCATGGACTGACGTCCAACCGGCGGAATTCACCGGAGCGGTACCGCTCCCTGGACGCCGACCGCCGCACCTTCCCGCTCGTCGTGACCGGAATCGAACTCCCGCCGACCAACACCAGGTCGGCGACCCGCACCCCGTGCGCTTTCGAAATAGCCGCTGTCACTTGCGGTTTGAGGTCACGCAGCGCGTCAGCGTCCTTGGTCTTGGTCTCGGCGACCACCACGAGTTGCTCGTCGGCGCCGTCGGCGACACAGATCGCCGCCACCCGGCCGCCGGTGATCTTGGCGACGGTGGCCTCGATGTCGTCGGGATAGTGGTTGCGCCCGTCGACGATCAGCAGGTCCTTCATCCGGCCGATGATGTACAACTCGCCGTCGAACATCACCGCGTAGTCCCCGGAACGCAGCCACGGCCCGGCCGGCTCGCCCTCGGCCAGCTGTCCGTTGAACACCTCTTCGGTCAGCTCCGGGTTGCGCCAGTAGCCGGCGGCCACCTGCGGGCCGTGCACCCACACCTCGCCCACCTCGCCCGCCGGCTTCTCCACATGGGTGTCCGGGTCGACGATGCGGAAGTCGCAGGCCCGCGGCGGGCCGTGGCTCACGAGTTCCGAGCCGCCCGACTCGGTCGGCTCGGCGTGCCCGGCCGTCAGCTCGTCGGTGTCGAAGCGGACCACGTTCGGCGGGCGCCCGCCGGGTGAGGAGGCCACGTAGACCGTCGCCTCGGCCATGCCCCAGGTGGTTCGCAGGGCGTAGTCCGGCAGGCCCCACTGCGCGAAGTGCTTGTTGAACCGCCGCACGGTCGACCCGCGCACCCGCTCGGCGCCGTTGATCATCACCGCCGTGCGGCTCAGGTCCAGGCCGGCCATGTCCTCGTCGGAGGTCCGCGCCATGACCACCTCGTAGGCGAAGTTCGGGCCGGCGGTGAAGGCGTTGGGGTTGGCGGCGATGTGCTGCAGCCAGCGGACCGGCCTCTGCAGGAAAGAGACCGGGCTCATCAGCACCGCCGTGCAGCCGCTGTAGAGCGGGATGAAGATGCCGACCACCATGCCCATGTCGTGGTAGAACGGCGCCCACGACACCACGGTCATCTCCCGGGGCGGGAAGTCGAAGGCCTCCAGATAGTCCGGGAACGCCTGGTCGAGGTTCGCGGTGACGTTTTCGTGGGTGATGGACACCCCGGCCGGACGGCGGGTGGAGCCGGAGGTGTACTGCAGGTAGGCGATCTTCGGAACGTCCTGCAGCACAGGGGGTTTCGCAGGCGAGAAGAAGTCCAGCGCATCGACCTCGATCACCTTCGGGGGCCGCTGGGTGGACTGCGCGTGGGTGTAGTTGCGGACTTCGTCGACGACGGCGGAGGTGGTCAGGACGGCCACCGGTGTGCTGTCGCTCATCGCGCCGGCCACCCGCTCGTCGTGCTGACCGGGCTGGGGCACCGACAGCGGGACGGCGATGAATCCGGCGCGGATCGCCCCGAGGAAGCCGACGATGTAGTCCAGGCCCTGCGGCGCGAGCACCACGGCCCGCTCCCCCGGCGCGCCGAGCTTGGCGAGCTGTTCGGCGACCACCTCGACGCGATCGCGCAGTTCCGACCAGGTGATGCTCTCGGCGACGCCAGCCGGGTCGGACTCGTAGTCCCAGAACGTGTAGGCGGTGTCGTCGGGCTGCTCCTGCGCCCGGCGCTCGATCAGCTCGGGAATCGTCGTCTGGCTCACCGTGGAATCCTTCCTCTAGGACGTCGACTCGACGGTGTCGAACAGGGAGTCCAGCACGCTTCCCGCCGGATCCTCGTCGTCCTCGTCCTCGGTCGCCGAACCGGGCAGCAGCCGGATGGCGAGGTAGTCGGCGAAGCTGGCGATGGTGGGGTGGTTGAACAGCATCGTCGCCGACAGTTCCAGGCCGACGAACTGCTCGAGTTGCCGTCGGATCGAGATCGCCATCACCGAGTTCAGGCCCATCTCGGCGAACGGCAGGTCGACCTCGACCTGGTCTTCGGGGATGCGCAGCTCGCCGGCCAGGATGGCCCGCAGTCCCTTGTGCAGTTCGGCGCGCAGTTCCCCGGGCTCCATCAGCGACCACGCCATCGTCGGCGCGGCCACCTGGTGCCCGTCGGCTGAGGCACCGGCTTCCATCGGCGCCATCACCACCTGGGCGGCGTCGTACCGGCTGGCGTACTCCCATGCGGCCGAGGCTTCCGCCGGCCGCACCGGCCGCGATCCCGCCCGCTCCAGTTCGTCGACGACGATCTGGACGTCCTTGCCCAGGCCGAGGCCCTCCCAGACCACCCAGTCCAGGCTGACGGTGTTGTCGCCCTGCTGGTGACGGGCCCGGGCCAGCGCGTCGAGGTAGGCGTTGCCGGCCGCGTAGGCGGCCTGCCCGGGCACGCCGAACACCGAACCCGCCGATGCGATGTAGTACATGAAGTCCAGGGCACCGGGCGGGAACGCCTCGTGGAGAACCTGGGCGCCGGCAATCTTGGGCCACAAGGTCTGGCGGACCCGGTCTGGCTCGAGGTCGGTGAGCAGCTGGCCCTCGGTGATGCCGGCGGCGTGGATGACGCCCCGGATCGGTGCGGCGCCGTCGTCCGCACGGCGGGCCAGCAGGGCCCGCATCGCCTCGGCGGAACCGGAGTCGATGGCGACGGTCTCCACGGCCACCCCGCGCCGTTCCAGCCCCCTAATCGCGGCGATACGGCGGCGGGCCGCCGGGTCGGCGGCCGCCTCGCCCGCCGATGGCAGGCCGGTCCGGCCGAGCAGGATCAGCCGCCGGGCACCGCGCTGGGCCAGCCAGCCGGCCATCAGCAGGCCCAGGTCGCCCAGACCGCCGGTGATCAGGTAGGCCCCGTCAGACCGGCAGCGCAGCGCGGGCCGCACCGGCGCGCCGGGGAAGGGCGCCAGCCCGGACTTCAGCAGGGCGCCGTCGCGCAGCAGCATCAACGACTTCGTCGGGGTGTGCAGGATCTCCGACAGTCGCGTCGCGGCCTCCGCGGTGTCATCGGCCGGGCCGATGTCGACCAGCCCGCCCCACACCTGGGGCTGCTCGGCGCCGATCACGCCGGCCAGCGCCCACAGGCAGCTCTGCCGCTGCGACTCCTCGGAGAGTGCCTCGTGGACGCCGCGGGTGAGGATCCACAGCGTCGCCGGGTTGCGGGGGTCGCGGTCGACAAGCCGCGAGACGATGTCGCCCACTTCGCAGACCAGGCGTGCCGACACCTCGACATCGCTCTCGGCGGTGTCCGGGTCGGGCACATAGATCAGGAAGCGGGCGTCGGCGGGTTCGGCGGCGGCATGCCCGAGGTCGCCGAGCCGCTCACGCAGTACCTGGGCGGCCTCCGGGTCGCCGAGCACCGCCACCGTGCCCGCTGCGCCGGCGGCGATTCCGGCGGTGCCCCCGGCTCCGGCGCCGGCGCCGGGCTCCCACGGCTGCCACTCGATGACGTGGGCCACCGCTCTGGGATCGGCGGACGGGGTGAAGCCGTACACGGTCTGGTACCGGACCCCGCGCAGCTCGGCGATGCCGTGCCGGTCGGGGCTTTCCACCACGATGTCGACGACGAGGTCGTCGTCCGCCCCGGCGCGGCGGCGCACCTCGATCACCCCGCGCGGCGCGGCGGGTGCCTGCCCGGAGACGACGACGCTGTCCGCGGACACCGGAAGCATCAGCTCATCCGACGGGCCCACCAGGCGGGCCAGGTCCAGCGCCGCGTCGAGCAATGCGATGGCACGCGGCCCGGTCGCGGTGCCGGTCCCCAGGTCGGGGATGACGATCTCCGCGCGCAGCCGGCCCGGAGTCTCCTCGTGCGAGTCGACCGACCATTCGAACGCGCGTCCCTCGACACCCCAGGACGCCAGGAGCTCGTCGATGGCGGCCAGGTCGTGCGTCGCAGCCTCGGCGGTGTCGCCGGCGGTGTCGTCGGCAGGCGTCCGGGCCGGTCGGGCGGCCATCCGGGCGGTGACGTTGCCGATCCAGTGCCGGTCGGCGTCGTCGACGGCCGGGGCCGATGAGATCGTCACCGTCTCGCCGTCGGTGAACACCTGGACCGCGCGCGGCTGGTCCAGGGTCAGCGGGCTGTCGAACCGGACGTCCTCGACCCCGGCGGCGCCGCACTCGGCGGCTGCGGCCGCCAATGTCCCGATCAGGACCGACGGCGGGACGACGTCCACGCCGGCGATGCGGCGGAAGCCCGGATACGGCCTGCCCTGCGTCACCAGACGGGCCTGCCAGAGGTGCCCGGTCATCGGGCCGGCCACCGACGTGTGTGTGCCCAGGACCGTCCCGGGTGCCGGCGCCGCCGCGCCGCTGCTGCGCGGCGGAGCCGTCGGGATCCAGTGGTGGGTGTGCTGCCACGGCGTGGTGGGCAGCGTGATGTGCGGTTCGGCGCCGTGCGGGGTGACCGGCGGGCGAGTGGTGTGGGTGGCGTTGAGGTGGGTGTGGAAGGTCAGCGTGTCGTCGTCGTCGCGGGTCAGGGTGGCGACGGTGTGGTGGTGAACGTCGGTGAGGGTGTCGTCGATGGCGTAGGTCAGCACCGGGTTCGGGCTGATCTCGATGAAGGTGCCGTGCTCGGCGCCGGCCGCGGCGACCGCCTGCGCGAACCGGACCGGGTTGCGCAGGTTGTCCACCCAGTAGCCTGCGTCGAACACGGGCGCGCCGTCCCGCCCGCCGGTGGTGACGAACACCGGGATGGCCGGCGGCTGCGGGTTCAGGTCGGTGAGTTCGGTGCGCAGCTCGGGCAACACCGGGTCGATGATCGAGTGGTGCGAGGCGACGTCGACGTCGACGCGGCGCGCCAGCCGGTCCTTGGCCGCGACATCCTCCACCACCGCGTCGACCTGCTCGGGCGGCCCGGCGATCACGATCTGGCGCGGGGAGGCCTCCACGGCGACGCTGACGTCCGGGTAGTCGGCCAGGAATTCCTCGGCGTCATCGGCGCTGACCTCGAGCAGCGCCATCGCGCCCTGCCCGGAGAGGCGGGACATCAGCCTCGACCGGGTGGAGATGACCTTCAGGCCCTCGGCGGGGCTCAGCGCCCCGGCGACGACGGCGGCGGTCACCTCGCCCATCGAGTGCCCGATCACCGCATCGGGATGGACGCCGTAGGAGCGCCACAGCGCCGTCAGCGCCAGCTGCAGGCCGACCAGCACCGGCTGGATGCGCTCGATGCCGACGACCTTCTCGCCGGACGCCAGGACCTCGCGCAGGGAGAACCCGGCGTGCTCGACGAACGCGGGCTCCAGCTGGTCGACGGCCGCGGCGAACGCCGGCTCGTCGGCGAGCAGCCGCCGTCCCATGCCGGCCCACTGCGAACCCTGACCGGAGTAGACGAAGACGGTGCCCGCCCGGCAGGAGCCGGTGTGCGCAGCGACCAGCCCGGGCGCGGACTGTCCATCGGCCAGTGCCGACAAACCGGTGATCGCCTGCTCCCGGTCCCGGGCGCACAGCGAGGCGAACAGCCGGTGGGCGCCACGATGGTGGTTGAGGGTGTGGGCCAGCTGATCCAGGCCTACCTCGGGGCGGGCCTGCGACAGCCAGTCCGCGAGCATTCCCGCGGTCGCGGCGATGCGGGCGGGAGTCTTGCCGGAGATCACCAGCGTAGTGACCGCCGAAGGCTCGGCCGGCTGCGGCGCCGGCTGTTCGGGCGCCTGCTCGAGGACGACGTGGGCGTTGGTGCCGCCGAAGCCGAAGGACGAAACCCCGGCCCGCCGCGGCCTGCCGTGATCGGCCCAATCCGTCTGCTCGGCAACGACTTTCAGCCGCAGGCTGTCGAAGTCGATGTGCGGGTTCGGGGTCTCGTAGCCCACCGTCGCGGGGATCTGGCCGTGGTTGAGGGCCAGCACCGCCTTGGCCAGACCCGCCACCCCGGCGGCGGCCTCCATGTGGCCGAAGTTGGATTTCACCGAGCCGATCAGCAGCGGGTCCTCGACCGGCCGGCCGCGGCCCAGCACGGTCCCCAGCGCGCGGGCCTCGATCGGATCGCCCAGCAGGGTTCCGGTGCCGTGCGCCTCGATGTAGTCGACCTCGCGCATGTCGACCCCGGCGTCGGCGTACGCGGCCCGGAGCACGCCCATTTGCGACGCCGGGTTCGGCGCCATCAAACCGTTGGACCGGCCGTCCTGGTTCACCGCCGAGCCGCGGATGACGGCCAGCACCCGATCACCGTCGCGCAGGGCGTCGGACAGGCGCTTGAGCACCACCACCCCCGCGCCCTCGCTGCGCACGAAGCCGTCCGCCGAGGCGTCGAAGGAATGGCAGCCGCCGGAGCGCGACATCGCTTCGGCCACATCGAAACTGCGCGTCGGGGCGGGGGTGAGCACGACATTGACCCCCGCCGCCAATGCCGTGTCCGACTCCCCCGAGCGCAGGCTTTGACATGCCAGGTGCACCGCCACCAAGGACGACGAACACGCGGTGTCCACCGTCACCGACGGACCACGGAAGTCGTAGAAGTAGGACACCCGGTTGGCGATGATGCTCAGCGCGCCGCCGGTGCCCGACCATGCGTCCACCGAACCGAGGTCGGACGCCGACAGGGCCCCGTACTCGCCGTTGCACGCGCCGGCGAAAACCCCGGTCTGGGTGTGGCGCAGGGCCTGTGGCGAGATGCCGGCGTTCTCGAGGGCCTCGTGGGTCACCTCGAGCAGCAGCCGCTGCTGGGGGTCCATCTTGTCGGCCTCGCCGGCCGGGATCTCGAAGAACTCCGCGTCGAAGGCGGCGACGTCGTCGAGGAATCCGCCCCAACGGCTGGTTCCGGCCAGCGCCGCCGAATCCTCCGCCGAGCCGCCCTCGAACCGGTCCCATCGCCCGGCCGGCACGGTGCCGATGCCGCAGTTGGCCTCGACGAGGAAGTCCCACAACGCATCCGGGCCTTCGACCCCACCGGGGAACCGGCAACCCACGCCGATCACCGCGATCCGCTCACGCTCACCGGACGCACCCGGAACGTCGATCATGGTGGGCAGCGGCACCGGCTCCACCTCGCCGCCGGAAAGGTATGTCGCCAGCGCGTTGACCGTCGGGTACTGCCAGAGGTCCACCGGCGACAGCTCGCGTTCCAGCAACTCGGAAAGCTCGCCGATCATCACCACCGCGTCGGCCGACCCGACCGCGAGATTGCTCAGCGGCGCGTCGCAGTCGATCTCGTCCGGATCGAGACCGATCGTGTTGACGAGATAGTCGACCAGCCAGCCTCTAAGGCCGTCCTCGTCCAGCTCCGGGTTCACGTAGCGTCCAGCCGGCTGAACTTCTCCAGCCGGTACTGCTCCGCACATGAGGACCGGCGGACCTTGCCGCTGGTCGTGATCGGCAACGACCCCTGGCCCACCAGCACCAGATCACCCACCCGCACGCCGTGGACGCTCCGGACCGCGGCGGCAACGCGGCGCTTCAGGTCGCGCAGCTTCTCGGCCGCCTCTTCGGGCGTGCCGCCGGGCGGCTTGATCTCGGCGACGGCGACCAGCTTCTCGGTGGTGTCGTCCTGCACGGCGATCGCCGCCACCCGTCCGGCGGTGATCTCGCTGATGGTGAACTCGATGTCGTCGGGATAGTGGTTGCGTCCGTCGACGATCAGCAGGTCCTTGATGCGGCCGATGATGAACAGCTCGCTGTCGAAGATGACGCCGAGGTCGCCGGTCCGCAGCCACGGGCCCTTCGGCGTTCCCTCCGTCGGCTCCGCCAGCTGACCGGCGAAGGTGCGTGCCGTCAACTCGGGATTGCGCCAGTAGCCCGTCGCGACCTGGTCGCCGTGCACCCAGATCTCGCCGACCTCACCGGCCGGGCGTTCGCGCAGGGTCTCCGGATCGACCACCCGGACGTCGCAGGACCGCGGCGTACCGCACCCCACCAGTTCCGAGCCGCCGGCGGCGCAGAGTTCGGCATGGCCGGCATTGAGCTTCTCGGAGTCGAAACGCACCTCGGTCGGCGGACGGCCGCCCGGGGAGGTGACCACGTATACGGTCGCCTCGGCCAGCCCGTAGGACGAGCGCACCGTCGCCTCCGGCAGCCCCAACGGGCCGAACCGCTCATTGAAGCGGTGCAGGGTGCTCGGGTGCACGCGCTCGGCACCGCTGATGAGGCCCACGCAGCCGCTGAGGGTCAGTCCGGCCATGTCGGCGTCCGAGGTGCGCCGGGTGGCGAGTTCGTAGCCGAAGTTGGGCGATGCGCTGAAGCTGCCCGGGTTGATCGCCAGTTGCTGGATCCAGCGGGACGGCTTGGAGAGGAAGCCCAGCGGGCTCATCAGCACGCCGGGACGGCTGACGACCAGTGGTCCCAGCACGCCCATCACCAGACCCATGTCGTGGTAGAAGGGCAACCACGACACCATCGTGGATTCTTCGGGCGCCACACCGCCGACGTGCTCGGCCATGTCGCCGATGATCTGGTGCAGGTTGCTGATGATGTTCTTGTGGGTCAGCGCCACACCGGCGGGCTGCCGGGTGGAGCCGGAGGTGTACTGCAGGTAGGCGATCGCCGATGCCGATGCCGGCACCGGGTCCACGGTCCCCGAAGCGGGGCCGAGCGCGTCAACCTCCACGACCTCGGGCGCCGAGCCGCCGGGCTGCGCGCTGGCGTAGGGCACGACGGCGCCGACCACGGCCGAGGTGGTCAGGATGACAGTGGGAGCGGAGTCACGCAGCGCGCCGACGACCCGCTCGTCGAGGCCCCCGGGTGCCGGAACGGGCAACGGAACCGCGATGAATCCGGCATGGATGGCCCCGAGGAAGGCCACGATGTAGTCGAGGCATTGCGGCGCGAGGACGGCGGCGCGGTCGCCGGGCGATCCGCAAAGCCTCAGTCGTTCCGCAACGGCCTGGACCCGGTCGTAGAGTTCTGACCACGTGAGCGTGTCGGCGTATCCCGCCGGGTCGACGTCGTAGTCCAGAAACGTGTAGGCGACTTCGTTCGCCTGCTGTTCTGCTCTGGTTTTCAGCAGTTCAGGAATAGACAACTGAACCTCCGGCATCGCCAAATCTTCCAAGCCCCAACACCTGCGCGTCTCTCAGCAGGAAAGGTTAACACCTCAAAAGCCCCCTTCGAGCCTGCGCTCTCAGGCAAAAGTGTACCTGCTCTCAGGAAAAATTAACCCTAATGCCGGTCGTTTCATAGTCGCTGTCGGACATTCGTCTGTTTTGGCCCGGCAGCGAACCGTCAGGTGAGGGGTCTCCGCCTCAGGTGCGGGCGGTTTTGGCGACCGCGCTCTCGATGTCGGCGGCCAGTTCGTTCAGGTGGTCGTTGATGTAGAAGTGATGGCCGGTGAATTCGCGCAGGGTGAACTCCCCCGTCGTGCGCCGCGACCACGGTTCCACCCGCTCGAGAGTGCCGATATCGTCCTCGTCACCGATGTAGGCGTTGATCGGGCAGGACACCGAAGCGTCCGGCGGGCATTCGTAGGCCATGATCGCCTTGAACCCCCGCAGTGTGGGCAGGATCCGGGCGGCGAACTCCTCGTTCTCCAGGAACTCAGGGTTCACGCCGGTCATCTTGGCCACTGCCGCCAGTAGGCCACGGTCGTTCTCCGGGATGTACTCCGCCCCCACGGCGCCCGGCGCCGGCGACGCCGACACGAACAACGCCGAGATGGGGTTTCCCGCCGCCTCGTACCGTCGGGCCACCTCGAACGCCACCAGGGCGCCCATGCTGTGGCCGAAGAACGCCACCGTGCCGTCGGTCGGGGCGGGCAGCAGCTTCATCACCCGGTCCGCGAGGTCGGGGATGCTGCGGAACGACGTCAGATCGTGGGTGCCGCCTTTGCCGGGGTACTGCACGGCGATCCGTTTGATATCGGTGGTGAAGGCCTTGGCGAACGGCACGTAGTAGGTCGGCGACCCGCCGGCATGCGGGAAGATGAACAGCGTTGTTGGCCCGGTCACCGGGACAGATTACTCCGGGAGTTTCGGCCTAATCGGTGGCGAAGTCGGCCGTCGTTGTCCCCAGCGACTCCCCGTGCTCACCGGCCTTGTCGCGCTTGAACTCCATGCCGAGGGTGTGCTTGCCCGGCGAGCCAGGCTGTCCTCGAGATAGTCCAGAAGCCGCTGCCGCTTGGGCACCTTCAGCGCTCGGCGCCCGGCGCCGTCACGAAGTCGATCAGTTCCTCGACCCGGCCGATGAGCGCAGGCTCCAGGTCGGTCCAGTCCCGGACCGCGCCGCGGATGCGCTGCCATGCGGTGGCGATGTCGGCCTGAGTGCGGTGCGGCCAGCCCAGCGCGTCGCAGATTCCGTGCTTCCATTCGACGTTCCGCGGCACCGTCGGCCATTCCGTCAGACCGATGCGAGCCGGCTTGACCGCCTGCCAGATGTCGACGTAGGGGTGCCCGACCACCAAGGTGTGCGCGCCGCCCGGCCCCCGGCGGACCGCCTCGGCGATGCGGGACTCCTTGGAACCGGCCACCAGGTGGTCGACCAGCACACCGAGTTGCCGGCCTGGCCCCGGCCGGAACTCGGCCACGATCCCGGCCAGATCATCAACACCCCCAAGGTATTCCACGACGACACCCTCGACCCGCAGGTCGTCGCCCCAGACCTGCTCGACGAGTTCGGCGTCGTGGCGGCCCTCGACGTAGATGCGTCCAGCCAAGGCCACCCGAGCTTTTGCCCCGTCGACTTTGACCGAACCCGAGGCGGTGCGCTGCGGTGTCGCGAGCGTCGTCGGGCGCGGCGGAGTCAGGATCACCGGACAGCCGTCCACCCAGAAGCCCGGACCGAGCGGGAACACCCGAGTGCGGCGGTTGCGGTCCTCGAGCTCGACCCGGCCGCCCTCGATGCGCAGGATCGCGCCCACGAAGCCCGACTGCGCGTCCTCGACCACCATCCCGATCTCGGCGCAGCACTCCACCGAGCGGGGCCTGCGGGACTGATGCGGATTGCGCGCCAGGATGTCGGCGCCATAGCGATCGGCCACCCGGCGATGGTAGGGACCCGTCCGGGCCGCCGACGCGGTCCCGCGCCGCGACACGCCACCCTGAGTCACAACGGAGACCTCGCCGTGAGCGTATTGCTGGCGAATGGCCAGTGCGTAGGTAATGATGCCGCCCATGAGCAAAGGATCAGTAGTCCTCGTCCCGGTCGTCGCGGCGCTGCTCGCGGCGTCGGCCTGCGCCCCGGCCGAGGACAAGCCCTCCGCGACCGGTGCACCCGCCAGCTGCGAGAAGGCCTCGCTGACGACGCTCAAGCCCGGTGTGCTGACCTTCGGCACCGACCAGCCCGCCTACCCGCCGTGGTTCGTCGGTGACGTTCCGGCCAACGGCAAGGGATTCGAGTCGGCCGTCGCCTACGCCGTCGCGGGCAAGCTGGGCTACACCCCCGAGGAGGTCGCCTGGGTCCGCGTTCCGTTCAACGCCGCGATCGCACCGGGGCCCAAGACCTTCGACGCCGATCTCAACGAGTTCTCGATCACCGAGGAACGCAAGAAGGCCGTCGACTTCTCCTCGCCCTACTACGACGTCACCCAGGCCGTCGTCACGGTCAAGTCGTCGCCGGCCGCCAAGGTCAGCACGCTCGACGGACTGCGGGGCCTCAAACTCGGCGCCCAGGTCGGCAGCACCAGCTACAACGCCGCCAAGGGTTTGGGCACCACCGCCCCGGTGTCGGTCTACAACAACAACGACGACGCCAAGGCGGCGCTGACCAGCGGCCAGATCGAGGCGCTGGTGCTGGACCTGCCCACGGCCTTCCAGGTCCAGGCCGAGCTCCCCGACGGCCAGATCGTCGGCCAGCTGCCGGCCGGCGGCGACAAGCCCGAGCAGTTCGGCATCGTCCTGGACAAGGGCAGCTCCCTGACGTCGTGCGTGTCCGGCGCGGTCGACGCCCTGCGGTCGGACGGAACCCTGGCCGGTCTGCAGCAGCAGTGGCTCACCGAAGCCGGTAGCGCACCGGTCCTGAAGTGACCGCACTGGCCGCCGAGCGGCTGGCCTACCGGCAGTCGCGGGCCCGGCGGTCGACGGCCATCGCCCTGGTGTCCACGGTGGTCTTCGCCGCAGTCCTGCTGATCGCAACCACCTCCTCGCCGGGCTGGCCACGGGTCCGGGACTCGTTCCTGAACTGGCGGGTCGGCTGGGAGAGCCTGCCGGCCATCCTGGACGGGCTGTGGCTGAACCTGCGGGTGCTGGTGGTCTGCCAGATCCTCATCCTGATCATCGGGCTGGGTCTTGCCGCCGTACGGACACTGCGCGGCCCGGTGTGGTTTCCGTTGCGGGCACTGGCGACCGGCTACGTCGACCTGTTCCGCGGGCTGCCGCTGATCATCTGCCTGTACCTCGTCGGGTTCGGGTTGCCGGGTCTGCGGCTGGCCGGCATCCCGAACAACCCGGTGCTGCTGGGCGGTTTGGCTCTGGTGCTGGTGTATTCGGCGTACGTCGCCGAGGTGTTCCGCGCCGGAATCCAGTCGGTGCACCCTTCCCAGCTGTCGGCGGCGAGCTCGCTGGGGCTGAACTACCGGCAGACCATGCGTCTGGTGGTGCTGCCGCAGGCCGCCCGACGGGTGACACCGGCGCTGCTCAACGATTTCGTTGCGCTGCAGAAGGATTGCGGCCTCATCTCGGTGCTGGGTGCGGTGGACGCGGTGCGGGCCGCCCAGATCCAGGTGGCCACCAGTTACAACTTCACCCCGTACGTGGTGGCCGGTCTGTTGTTCGTGGCGCTGGCCGTGCCGTCGGCCCGGCTGGCGGACTGGGCCACCCGGCGGGCCGCCACCCGGCAGGGCGCGCTGTGAGCGACCCGGTTCTGTCGGTCCGCGGCCTGGTCAAGCGCTACGGGGACCGCACCGTGCTCGACGGGGTCGACCTCGACGTCGCCGAGCACGAGGTGGTCGTTCTCATCGGCGCCTCCGGCTCCGGTAAGTCGACGTTGCTGAAGTGCGTCGACCTGATCGAGGACGTCGACGACGGCCAGATCTTCCTGGACGGCCGCGACATCAGCGATCCGCGGGTGAATGCCGAGGAGGCCCGCCGCCGCATGGGCATGGTGTTCCAGGCGTTCAACCTGTTCCCGCACATGACCGTGCTCGGCAACGTGACGCTGGCACCGCGGGTGGTGTTCCGGCGCAACCGCGGCGAGGCCGACGCCCGGGGCCGCGAACTGCTGAGCCGGGTAGGGCTGGCCGACAAGGCGGATGCCTATCCCGACAAGCTGTCCGGTGGCCAGCAGCAGCGCGTCGCCATCGCCCGCGCGCTGGCCTATGACCCGCGGCTGCTGCTGCTGGACGAGATCACCAGCGCGCTCGACCCCGAACTCGTCGGCGAAGTTCTCGACCTGGTGCGCGAACTCGCCGAATCGGGACGCACCATCGTGATGGCCACCCATGAGATGGGTTTCGCACGCCAGGTCGCCCACACCGTCTGCTTCCTCGACGGCGGCCGGATCATCGAATCCGGTTCGGCCGAGCAGGTTCTCACCAACCCCCGCCACGACCGCACTCGGCAGTTCCTCAGCCGGGTCAGCGGCGGCGGACGCGCACCCACCGCCTGACAACACGGGCCGATAACGGGCTCGTACCGATTCATCACGCATCAGCAACGTGTCAGCACGGGAACAGTGAATTGCCAGGTTCAACCGGGACATTGGGGTTAACCCCCGAGCAGGAGGTCACGATGCCCTGGATCATGATCTACACCACCGTCGCCGTCGCAGTGCTGTCGGTCGTCGGTGCACGCTGCGCCCGGGGACTGAAGCAGGACCCCGGGCGTCTGGCGGCGATCATCGCCGCGGCCGCGCTCTGGCCCATCGTGATCGTCGGCCTCATGCAGTTCGGGGCGATCCATCTCTATGCGCGTCGGCTGCGCCGGCGCGCCGCCGCACAGGTTCAGCGGGTGCCGCTGGAGGCCGAGCCCGCCACCGCCCCCGTCGTCCTGGTCGACTCGTTGGTGCGGATGGCCGGGGCGACACACCCGGCGTAGCAAAACCGACCCTCTTCCTGCATCGTCCGACCGGGCAGGGCATAATCTGCGGGTGCATTTGACTCGACTTCGCGCGATGGCCGCGTTGGTAGCCATCACCTCGTGCATCTTCAACGCCCCTGCCGCCGGCGCCGATCCCGCGGAGGGCGGCGGCCCGCACATCACCGACATCCAGCACGTGAACGACCGCTGGGACAAGGTGTCGGTCTACTCGCCGGCGATGAACAAGGTGATCGTCAACGACGTCTACAAGGCGCCGGGCGGTGGAGCACCCACGTTCTACCTGCTGCCCGGCATCGACGGCGGCGACAACCTCGACCCCGGGGCGAGCTTCGCCCCCGGCACCAAGAGCTGGTTCGGCATGACCGACATCCCTGGCTTCTTCGGCAACAAGTACGTCAACGTGGTCTCACCGCTGGGCGGTCAGTTCAGCTGGTGGACCAACTGGATCAACGACCCGGCCAAGCAGTACCAGACCTACATGACCAGTGAGCTCCCCCCGCTGATCAACGCCGCCTACAACACCAACGGCGTCAACGCCGTCGGTGGGCTGTCCAGCACCGGCGGAACGGCCATCGACTACGCCGTGCAGGCCCCGGGTGTCTTCCGGGCCGTCGGCTCCTACAGCGGATTCCCGTCGGTCTCCGAACCGCAGGCCGCCCAGCAGGTCGCCCTGACCCTGGGCTCGGGCGGCGCCAGCGCGGAGAACATGTGGGGCCCGCTGGGCGGGCCGCTGTGGGTGCAGCACGACCCGACGAAGAACGTCGACAAGCTGCGCGGCACCGCGGTGTACGCCGCCGCGGCCAGTGGTGGCGTCGGTGACGTCGACAAGCTGCCGCCGGGCTTCGGCAACAACTTCACCGGCGGCTTCATCGAGGGCATCGTCGCGGAGAGCACCAAGCGCTTCGCCGACGCCGCGGCCGCGGCCGGCGTGCCGATCACCTACGTGGTGCGTCCGCAGGGCTCGCACACCTGGGGCCTGTTCGAGTCCGAGATGCAGGAGTCGTGGAACACCACCATCGGCCCTGCCATCGGCGGCTAGTCCTGCGACGATCAAGCGGCGTTTGAGCCACGCTGAGGAGCAGGACCATCGGAACCAGCAGCCGGCTGGGTATCGCACCTCAGAAGTAGCCGTTGGCCGGTGGCGGGGTGCCGTTGACGGCGTAGTCCCCCGCCACATAGGCCTTGTAGGCCAACGGGTTGTGCGTCGCGACCGTCCGGACGTTGCGCCAGTGCCGGTCGAGGTTCAGCGCCCGGGCGGTGGCCGACGCTCCGCCGGTGTCGAAGAGCTTCTCCGCCGCGGCCAGGGCCAGCCGTTCGGAGATCAGCTGCGCTTCGGCGACGACGACGGCCACCCGGGCCAGTTCGTCGGCGTCGTTGTCGGCGCCTGACTCGACCAGACGATCGATCGCATCGGCGGCACTGAGAACGAGCGCCTCGGCGGCCGAGGCGCTCGCCGAGATCTCCCCCACCGCATACAGGGTGAACGGATCGGTGGCCGCGGTGTCTGCCAGCGAATGCGACGGGGGACGGGCCTTGTTGCGCACGTACCAGACCGCGTCGTCGCGCACGGCGGCGGCCACGCCGGCTGCGACCGCGGCCAGATAGAGCTGCAGGAACGCCGTCCCGTGGGCCAGGCGCTTCCCGTCGGACACGGTGGTCACCTCATGCGGCTGCACCGCCACCGCGGTGAACCGGGTTCCCCCGCTGGCGGTGGTGCGTTGCCCGAATCCGTCCCAGTCGTCGTAGAGCGTCACCCCGTCACGGTCGGCGGGGACGACGGCCTGCAGGTCCCGGCCCTCTTGGTCGACCGCCGAGACGGCGATGACGTCGGCGAAAAGCGTTCCGGTGCAATAGAACTTGTAGCCGTTGAGCCGCAACACACCGTGCTGGTCGGCCAGCAGCGTGGTGTCCGCGGCGGAAGGACTCTTGCCCTTGGCGTCGGTAATGGCGTTGCCGACGATGACGCCGGCGTTGATGCGCGGGAGCCACTCGTTGCGGTCGGCGTCGACGGCACGGTGGCTGAGCAGTCGCTCCGAGAATCCGAAGTGCGGCCGAAGGGCCTGGGCCACATTGGAACTCGCGCGCGCGATCCGGATCACCGCGGTGAGCACGTCGCGCACGGTGCCGCCGGGGCCGCCGTAGTGGACCGGGACCCGCAGGCTCAGCACGCCGGTGCGGCGGATGGCTTCCACGGCGTCGTACTGCAGCAGACGTTCGCGTTCGGCCGCGGCGTCGTTGTGCCGCAGCGTTTCGACGACCTCGGTGAGTCGCTGCAGCCGCTCGCCCACTGTTCCGCCCAGTGGTTGCGTCTCGAACGGCCGCCGGGCCGCGACCGGGCCCGGCCTTTCGTCGGTCAGGATCGTCGTCACGGATGCAAACCTTTCAGCGGTAGTGGCTGATGATGTTCTCGGCGAACCGGTCGAGCTCGGCGTCGATCGGCTGGAACTGGAGCATGAACAGCTCGATGCCCGCGGCCTGGAAGGCGTCGATGCGCTCGATCACCTGCTCGTAGCTGCCCACCAGGCCGGCGAGTGTCCCGCCGTTGGAGCCGATCCGGCTGGTGCCTTTGAGCACCTGGTACATCGCAGTCTTGGGGTCGGTGCCGCGGGAGATCTCCGGGCGGGTTTCGGCGTCGATCAGCGACTGCAGGTGCTGCTGCTCGGCGAGTGCTTCGGCCTCGGTGGGTCGGGCTATCACGAAGGCGGACAGGCCGAATCGCAGCGGCTGACGTTCCCGGGGCCGGGATCGCAGATCCTCGATGATCGCGGTGGTGTCCGCCAGCGGCCGGCCGTTGACGAAGAAGACGTCGCCGCGTGAGGCGGCCAGCGCGCGACCCGGTTCGGATTCCCCGCCGACGTAGACCGGCGGAAGCTGCTCGGGCACCGGGCGGATGAGGGCCTGCTGGCCGTCGTGACTGCCGATCGTCACGTGCTTGCCGTTCCACAGCGCCACGACGGTGTCGAGCCACTCCCTGGTGTAGGCGTAGCGGTCGTCGTGCTCGAGCGGGTCGATTCCCAGCGCCTCCAGTTCGGGCAGGAACCACCCGGTGACCACGTTGATCGACAGCCGCCCCTGCGCGATGTCGGCGACGTTCGCCGCCAGTTTGGCGAACACCAGGGGGTTGAACAGCAGCGGCTTGATGGCGCCGATCAGCTCGATGCGTGAGGTGGCCTCGGCCAGACCGGCCAGCGTCGACCAGGTCTCGAGCACCTCGTCCTCGACGTTGCTGGGATGGATGACGTGCTCGGCGACCAGCGTGGCGTCGAAACCGGCCTGCTCGGCCCGCAGCAGCAGGTCGCGGGTGCGCTGGTAGCTCGCATCCGGCGGGTCCAGTGGGTGCAGCCGGGCGCCGTGGTTGCCGTAGACCGGCGCCCAGACGCCGAACCGCGGCCGGCTCTGCCGGCCGTCGGACACGGGCCGGCCATCAGACGCGCGGCGGCTCACGAGGTCTCCAGGTAGCGCGCGCGTTCCCAGTCGCTGACGTGGCCGCGGTAGGCCTGCCACTCACTTCGGGCGATGGCGACGAAGTCCAGAACCGACTCGGGGCCGAGGATCTCCAGAATGGTGTCGTCCTGCGCGGTCAGCGCGCAGGCGGTGCCCAGCGAGTCGGGCAGCGGGGATCCCTTGCCGTAGAGATTGCCGGTGCCGGCGGCGGGTGGGCGGCGTCCGGCTTCGATCCCGGCGATCACCGCCGCCAGTGCCGAGGCCACCAACCAGTACGGGTTGGCATCCGAAGCGCCGGAACGCAATTCGATCCGGGTGGCGTGCGGGGAGTCCTCCACTAGGGAGCGGACGGCGGCGCTGCGGTTGTCACGGGACCAGTTGACCGAATCCGGGGCGAACGAGTCGGGTGCGTAGCGGCGGTAGGCGTTGACCGAGTGCGCACCGAAGAGCGTGATGGACGGCAGATGCTCGACCAGCCCCGCGATGGCGAACTGGGCGAGGTCGTTCTCGGCTCCGTCGACGGGGGCGAAGGCCGGCTCGCCGTCGCGCCACAGCGAGATATGCAGGTGCGCAGAGCTTCCCGAGTGTTCGGAGAAGGGTTTCGGCATGAAGCTGGCGAGCTTGCCGTGCCTGCGGGCCACCTCCTTGGCCGCGTACTTCAGCCGCGCGCTGTCGTCGGCGGCCGCCAGCGCGTCGGTGAACACCAGATTGGTCTCCACCTGGCCCGGGCCGTACTCGGTTTGCACGCCCTCCAGGCGCGTGAAGGCCCCCAGCGTCGCGGAGAGATCCGAGATGAGCGGCTCCAGGCCGTTGGCGTTCTGCAGGGAATACGCCTTGATGCCGTCCTGGATCGGTGTCCCATCCCGATTGAGAAGGTAGAACTCCAGTTCCACACCGACTTTCGCCGAGTATCCCAAACCGTCCAGCCGTGCCAGCACCCGCCGCAGGACGCCCCTCGAGTCCAGTGGGGAGGCCGTCCCGTCCGGCCGCAGGACATCACAGATCACATGGCCGGCGTTCGGGCGCCACGGCAGCCGGGTGAAGGTGCCCAGGTCGGGAATCGCGTGAACATCGGGGTAGCCGTCGTCCCAGTTCGTCGACCGGAGTGAGTCGATCACGGTGCCGTCGGAGTTCCAGCCCAGTGCCGCCTCACAGAAGGCGAAGCCGTGGGCCGCCCTGGCGGTGAACTGACCGGCCGGAATCCGCTTGCCCGCGGCGTTGCCGAACGGATCGCTCCAGGCGACCTCGATCTCGGTGAGCGACCCGTCGGCCAGGCCGCGGGACAGAGCCGAACCCGGTTCGGGCGCAACGATTCCGGCGATCAGGCGATGGTCGTCGAACTGGGTTTCGTCGAGCTGGGTCACGGATGTACCGCCGAACGAGAGGACACCCGGCTCCCCACCAGTGTCCCGATCACGAACGCGCCCACCAGCAATCCGATGATCACCCAGGCCAACAGACTGGAGCCGCCGACGAGCAGCCGGAGGTTGGACAGGATGAGGACGAGCGATCCGATCAGGCCCACCAGTCCGAGCGCGGGCGCGATCCGGACCCGCCACTGCGTGTAGTTCTTGCGGTCGCGGCCGAAGTACACGAGCACCGCAACGCTGGTGGCGATCAACAGCAGCACGACGCCGACCGTGGTGGCACCGGCGAACCAGGTGTAGAACTGCGCCGCCGGGTCCAGCTTGAACACCACGGCGAGCAGCACGCTGACGAAGACCACCGCCGAGATCCACAGCGACGCCTCATGCGGTGACCCGTGCCTGTCATGCGGCAGGCTGAGCCGGGCGGGCAGCACGTCACGCTGGGAGAGCGCAAAGATGTAGCGCGACACCACATTGTGGAACGACAGGATGCACGCGAACAGGCTGGTGAAGTACAGCACCGTGATGACGTGGTTGCCGAAGGTGCCGATGTAGCGCTGAGCGGTGTCGCTGAGGAGCGTCCCGCCGGAGTCGGTGGCCAGCCGCACCGCCTCGTCGTCGCCCCAGCCGGAGATCAGCGCCCAGCTGGTGACGGCGTAGAAGACACCGATGAGCACCAGCGCCAGGTAGGTGGCACGCGGAATGGTGCGCTCAGGGGTGCGGGCCTCATCGCGGAAGATCGCGGTGGCCTCGAATCCGACGTAGCTGATGATGGCGAACAGCAGCCCGATGCCCAGCGACCCCGAGGTGATGGCGTGCGGGTTGACGATCCCGGTGGACAGTCCGTGATCGCCACCGCGCGAGACGATGACGAAGTCGAGGATGGCGACGATCGCGATCTCGGCGGTCAGCAGGACGGCCAGCACCCGGCTGGACAACTCGATGTTGCGATAGCCGAGGTAGGTGGTCACCACGAAGGCCAGCGCCGCGAACAGCCACCAGGGCAGCGTCGGGCCGCCGAAGAGTTCCGCGATGGCCGTGCCGGCCGGCCCGAGCAGGCCGTAGACCGCGGACTCCATGGCCAGGTAGCTGACGATGGCCACGAACGCGATGCCGATGCCGACCGGGAATCCCAGGGCTTTGCGCACGTAGGAGAAGAACGCGCCGGCCTCGTCGACATACGGTGTCATGGCGGTGAACCCGACCGAGAACAACAGCAGGATCACCGTGGCGACGATGAAGGTGGCCGGGAAACCGGCACCGTTGCCCTGCGCGATGCCCAGCGGCACCACGCCGCCGATCACACCGAGCGGCGCTGCGGCGGCCACCACCATGAACACGATCGAGGCGACGCCGAGGTTTCCGCGCAGTCGGCGCTGCGGGTCCGGCGGTTCGTCGATCAGACGCTCAACGGGAAGAACAACTTCTGACATCAGATCGGTCCTTGTTCGGGTCGTACGGGATCATTGAGTCACTCTGGTCGCCGAACCCGTTGTCCCGAAAGGATTTCCGTCGCGATGAATGCAACTGCCGCGTAAGGTTTCCGCTCACCGCGATCGGAATCGGGGTCGGCCGACTCCCCCGTACCCACTGCGCTGGCCCGATGGATCTCTTCGAGCGCCAGTGGGCCGGCTGGCGCTGGCAGTGGGTCTGGCCGGGCAGCCACCGGGCCGAGGCTGTCGCACTGCTCACGCCGGCATAGACCCGCCCGGGGGGCGGATCCCGACGGCATCGTCCGCCGATCGGGGGACAGTCGCGTCCTCCGGTGATGGATACGGCCGGCGGACACCTGCACGGACCGGGCACCGAGATAGTCGAAGCAGGCCGAAGCGATCGGCTGCACGAGACTTCAGGAGACCACGATGGACAACTCAACAGTCACCCGCCGAATCACCACCGCCATGTCCGGCCCGCTGCTCGCGGCGGGAATCTTCCTGGGCAGCATGGTGATCGGCGATACCGCCGGCGCGAGCGCCGATGCCACATCGGGCCTGTGCACCAGCATGCCGATGACCAGCGGCACTGACGGGAGCATGTCGGTGAATTGCCTGCCCCAACCCGGATTGACACACCCCACGGGACGCTTGACGGGTATGACGCCTGCGTAGGGTGATGTTCGGCGACTCGACCGGGTCGGGAATCGGGGACCGTGACCATGGTGAATCAGGCCGCGTTCGAGCAGAACGCCTACGAGGGACTCAGCGTTGAACTGCGCGACGACGGCGTCGGTGTCGTCCAGTTCAACCGGCCGGAGAAGTTCAACGCCCTGACCGCCCAGACTCTCGGCATCCTGGCCCGGGCGTTTCGGGATCTCGGCGAGAGCGAAGACTGCGGCGCCGTCGTCATCTCCGGTGTGGGGCCGGCGTTCTGCGCGGGGATGGATCTCACCGGCGCCAACCTCGACATCGAGGGCCGGGACCCGGTCCAGTTGGTGTACGCGGCCATGCGCGACGCCGTCACCTGCGTACTGGCGATGCGGGAGATACCGCAGCCGGTGATCGCCGCCGTCAAAGGCCCGGCGGTCGGCGGCGGCTTCGCACTCGCCACGGCTGCCGACATCCGGATCTGTGCACCGGATGTCGCGTTCATGGCCCCGTTCGTCAAACTCGGTGTCTCCATCGGGGATATGGGCCTGTCCTGGATGCTGCCCAGGCTGATCGGCGCGGGAGCGGCCGCCGAGGTCTTCTATACCGGCAAGACGCTCGGGGCCGAGGACAGCCTCCATCTCAAACTCGTCCAGCACATCGCCGACGATCCGCTGCAGGCCGCCGTCGACATGGCGGCCAAGATCGCCTCCCGGCCGCGACTGGCGGTCCGGATGTCCAAGGATCTGCTCAATGCGAGCATCGGCGCCGGCGGCCTGCGCGAACACCTCGAAACCGAGATGCGCTCCCAGGTGATCGCCCTGCTGACCCAGGATCACCGCGCGGCGCTGAAGGCGTTCGCCGCCCGCCGCGGTGGCGCGTGATACCGGCGGCTACAGCCCCAGCGTCTTGGCGATGATGTCGCGCTGAATCTCGCTGCTGCCACCGGCGATGGTTCCGACGACCGCGGAGCGGAACTGCGCCTCCATTCCGCCCTCGGTGGCATAACCCATGCCGCCCATCATCTGAATGCCTTCCAGCGCAGCGTGTTTCGCCAACTCCGTGGCTTTCAGCTTGACCATCGAGGCCTCCTGGGGCATCAGCCTGCCGGGGTTCTCATCGACACGCTGGGCGACGTCGTGCACCAGCAGGCGGGTGCATTCGATTTCGGTCGCAAGCTCGGCCAGCCGGTGGGACAGTGCCTGGAAGCTGCCGACCGGGCGGCCGAACTGTCGGCGGTTCTTGACGTAGTTCAGGGTGTCGTCGAACGAGCGACGGGCCTGGCCCAGCGCCAGCGCCCCGACGATGACCCGCTCGGTGTTCAGACCGGCGATCAACTGCAGCCAGCCCTGCCCCTCAGTCCCGATCAGCCGCTCCTTCCCGACCTCGGCGTCGGTGAAGAAGACGTCGTTGACCTCCGCGTCCATCGTCGGGATCGGCCGGATCTCCACTCCGGGAGCCGAGGTGGGAACCGACAGCATCGAGATGCCCTGGTGCTTGTCTCCGGTGTCGGCCGTGCGGCATACCAGCAGGACGTGGTCGGAGTGGTGGACGTTGGAGATCCACATCTTCTGGCCGTTGAGGCGGTAGCCGCCGTCGACCGGCTCGGCCTTGCACCGCAGCGAGGCGACGTCGGATCCCGAGCCGGGCTCGGACATGGCGATCGCCGTGGCGCCCCCGGCGACGACGCCGGCCAGGATCTCCTTCTTGAGCTCCTCGGAGGCGAAGTTGAGGTAGATGTGCGAGACGATCAGCGTGACGGCGAAGCTTCCCACCGGGATCTGGTTGTAGGCCAACTCCTCGACCAGGAGGCATGCATCGAACAGACCGCCGCCGGCGCCGCCGTACTCCTCCGGGATGGACAGTCCGAGGAATCCGAGCTCGGCGAGCTTTCGGGCGATCTCGTCGTTGTGGTGCGTCGTCCCGCCGTTGGTGAGCGCCAGCCGCTTCTCCCGGGTGCCGCACTCCCGGGCGGCGAATTCGCGGATGGTTGTGACCATGCTGTTCTGTTCAGCGGTCAGCTGCTGGCTCATGGCGCTCCTGTTCTGTTCCGCAGATCCGGCATGCCCATGGTGCATCCGGTCGTGCCGAGTCAGTCGTCCGGGTCCCCGCGCCAGCGGAAACTGTTGACATAGGGATCCATGTCCAGCCCGAGTTGCAGGTTCACCGCGCTGGGCGGTCCGGGGCCGAAGTCGGGCGAGAACTGGTGAAACGGCCCGATCGCGGCGGCGATCAACGCATAGTCGTCCTTGACCGCGGCGACGGTCACCAGGCGCAGCCGGACGTAGTCGCCGGTCGCACTGACGGGATAGTCGTCGTCGACCTCGCCGTAGCCGGGCTGGTAGCCCACCATCGCATTGGGTATCGAATACGCCCGTGCCGCGTTCGGTTGGGCGCTGGTCACGAAGTCATGCACCACCTGTTCGGCGTCGCGACCCCGGGCCGGCTCACCGAACAACCGGAGCACGCCTCCGTCGCCCCGGTTGAGAGTCGCCAGCATCTCCAACGTGCCCGGTGTGTAGCACCCGCTGTACCGCAACGGCGCCCGACTCGACGGCAACTACCCCGTGTCCATGGTGATCGACGGCCAGGCGCTCAACATCACCTTGGCCACCAGTGCCAACAGCCTCGACTTCGGGTTGGTCGGCTGCCGGCGAGCGGTGCCGTCTTTCGATCTCGGCCAGGTCGGTCACTGGACGTCTCCCTCCAGTCGGTCGGCGATATCCTTCAGCGCCGCAAGCTGTTCGCCGTAGTGCGCGGCCGACGCCGCGGCCACCGAACAGGTCAACACCGTCGCGCCGGCACCGCGCAGTTGCCGCAGACGTGTCGCGACTCCGGTCGGATCACCCATCGGGTCCACGGCACGTCCGGTCGACAGAGCCACCTCGAAGCCGGTCGGCCGCTCGACCCGACCAAGCATCTCGGACAGCTCGGAGACGCCGAGCCCGAACGGCATCCAGCCGTCGGCCAGTCGCACCGCACGGCGCAGCGAGCGCAACGTCCGTCCGCCGACCCAGATCGGCACGCGCTGTTGCACCGCGCACGGTTCCACCACGACGCCGTCATACCGGTAGAAGGGGCCGTCGTAGGTGGGCCGGGTCGTCGACAGCGAGGCCCGCAGCGCGGCCAGCGCATCGTCGGCCCGCGCACCACGGCACTGGAAATCCGCTCCGAGAAGGGCGAATTCCTCCTCGAGCGAGCCCACGCCGACCCCGAGCACCAGCCGTCCACCACTGAGGCGGTCCAGCGTCCCGAACCGTTTGGCGATCTCCAGCGGGTGGTGGTAGCCCAGGACGATGACGGACGTGGCGAGCCGGATGCGGCGGGTGTGCGCCGCCAGGAAGCCCAACGTGGACAGCGGATCCCAGTAGGTCAGTCCCCGTCCTTCAACAGCGCTCTCCGGAACCGCGATGTGCTCTGCGCACGTCAGATGGTCATACCCCAGATCGTCGGCGACACTGGCGATTCCGGCGAGCTCGGCGACATCGGCGTCGCGTTCCCAGGCCGATGCCACACCGGGAATCTGCATGACCACGGGCGTGGACAAACCGAGGCGCATGCCTGTCACCCTTACAGCCCGTCGGGCCGGTCGGAGCGCCAATCACCGAAGCGCCCCGCCAACCGGTCCCGCTCGCCGACGGAGGGGGCGATCACATCCATTCCGCCGTCGTAGGGATGAAACAGCCATCGCAACTCCGGATCGGCGATGATGACGCCGGACGTCCGATCGTCGGCGACGTAGCGCAGCAGTTCGTCGAGATCTCCCGGAGTGAACCCCTGCCGGCTCACGTGAAGGCGGTAGGTCTCCGCGGGGTCCTCGGCGTTCACCGCGCGCATCCACGGCACGGCACCGTCATGAAGACCGACGAAGATGGGCTCGCTGCCCGCGGCCAGGTCATCGGAGCCGTACTCCACGGTGACGAGATAGATTGCGCCGCTTCCCGATTCGCCGAGAACGTCAGACAGGACGGCGTTATAGCGTCCCAGAACCTCGCGGTACTCGCCGGCGTCGGTGGCATACCGCTTGCCACCGGGAAGGCTGTGAAAGCGAACCCACCGATCGGAGATGTTGCGTCGCAGCAGATGTCCGATCGGCGGGCAGCCCGGCCAGGTCCGTCGCCAACGGCCGGTCAACTCCCCCGGATCAACGCTCATCCGTGGCAGAATGCCCGGTCGCCTCGACGTCGCGCAACACCAGCACGCTGACCAGGCTGAGCACCGAGAAGGCCACCATCAGGGCCGTGACGCCACTGCTGCCGTGCTCCATCAGCAGCGGTGAGATGACCGGCGGCAGCGCACCTCCGACGATCGCCCCCAGGTTGTTGGACATCGCCGCGCCGGTGTAACGGGTCCGCACCGCAAAGGCGCCCGGGATCAACCCGGTCAGCGAGGGCATCACCAACCCGACGAGCGTGTAGGACACCAGAACGGCGATGATGAAGTGCACGCGGTTGCCGGTCTGGATCAACGGGAGAATGGCCAGCGACCACGGGACCGCAAGCAGGTAGCCGACGGCGGCGATCCGCCGGCCACCGAAGCGGTCGACCAGCAGTCCTGCCACGACGATTCCGGCCATCAGGCACACCCCACCCACCGCGTTGACCGCGAAGAGGTCGTGCTTGGAGACGTGCAGGTGCGACTCGGCGTAACCCGTCAGGAACGTGCTGGCCTGATAGAGCATCGTGATCGCCCCGACCACCGCCCCGGCCGCCAGCAGCAACTGCTTGCCCTGGCCGCGCAGCAGTTCCGCGATCGGCAGGGCCGCCGGCGCCGGCTCGGCGGCCTGGGCGTACTGCGCCGTCTCCGCGACGTGACGGCGGATGTAGAAGCCCACCGCGATCAGGACGGCACTGAGCAGGAACGGCACCCGCCAACCCCAGCTGAGGAAGGCGGAGTTCGGCCCAGCACTGGCGCTCTGCGACACCAGGAACACCAGGTTGGCCAGCACCACCGCCGTGCCGATGCCCAGCTGCATCACCATGCAGCAGCGTCCACGCAGACGCCGGGGCGCGTTTTCGACGCAGAGCAGGGCGGCACCTGCCCATTCGCCGCCCACCGCGAACCCCTGCACGAGGCGCAGGGCCACCAGGAGCAGCGGTGCCGCGATACCGATGGTGGCGGTCGAGGGAAGCAGACCGACCGCGACCGTGGAGAATCCCATCAGCAGCAATGTCGCCATCAACGTCCGCTTGCGGCCCAGCCGGTCACCGAAGTGGCCGAACACCAGGGCGCCGAAAGGGCGGGCGACGAAGGCGGTGGCGAAACTTCCCAAGGAAGCCACCGCCGCCATGGTCGGGCTCAGGCTGGGGAAGAACACTGTCGGGAACACCAGCGCAGCGGCCGTGCCGTAGATGAAGAAGTCGTAGAACTCCACCGCCGAGCCGATGTAGCTGGCCGCCACGGATCGGCGCAGTGCCGGGCGCATGGCCTGCGGCGGCGCCGGCCGAGATGCCACCGTGCCGGGGGCTTCGAGCCCCGGCCGAGATGCCACCGTGCCGGGGGCTTCGACCTCTGTGCGGGCAAGCAGTGTCGTCATGTGGCCATCGTCTCCCGCAGCGCGGACGGGGACCTTCCCGCGATCAGCCGATTCCCAGGTGGAAGCCGCTGTCATCCGATTGGAGGACGTGCCTGGTGGGATACAGTTCGCAGCGAGATGAGCGTCAGCGCCGGCGATGCCGTGACAACTCGCCCATGCCCCTGTTGTCATGCGGCTGTGCCGGCGGCGCGGTTCTGCGGCAACTGCGGCGCAGAGCGTGACGGCACGTCCGCCGGCCGCGGTCGGATCGGCCTGCGGCCGAAGGTGTTCGCCGCCGCACCCGGTGAGCCGGTCGCCCTGCCTCTTGTGACCAGTTCGGTCTTCCCGCACCTCACCAGGTCCTCTCGATTGCCGTTTCGGCACGCGCTGGTCCTGTTGCTCGCCGCGCTGGCCGGATTCTGTGCGTTACGGCTTCTGCTGCCCGGGGTCATCGCTACGTCGCTCGGCATGCTGTTGTTGTTCGTCCTCTATCTCTGGCGGTCAGGGGATTTCCGGGAGAACGCGCTCGCCATCCTGACTGCCGGATTCATCGGGACCGCCGTCAGTGTCGCCTGGTGGCTGTGGACCGGCGATGCCGTCGCCAGCGCCTACGGCGTTCCCCTGGCCACCGCCGCGCAGATGGAGAACGCGCTCAGCATTGGACTGATCATCACCTTGGCCGGCGGCGTGCTGATGTTGCTGCCCGCGTTGGTCCTTCGCCAGTTTCGGAGGGCCGACTCGGAGTCCCTGGACGGATTTGTCGTCGGCGCGTTCGGTGCACTGTGCTATTCGGCGGCCGGCACAATCACCTGGCTGGCACCCCAGTTCACCGCCGGACTGCTCGACAACTACCGGCCGTGGCGGCTTTTCGAGGAGGCGTTCCTCTACGGCCTGGTCGATCCGCTGACGTCGGTGGCTGTCGGCGGTCTGGTCGGGATGACGCTGTGGTTCCGGCCGCGCCGGGCGGAGTTCAACACCCGCCGGGTGCGCGGCATCCTGGCGATGTGCACCCTGGTGGCCGTCGCGACTTATTTCGGCATCTACATCCTCGACGCCGCGCAAACCCCTCGGGCCGTGGAGATCTCGGTCAATGTGCTGCTGGTCGCGATAGCCATGGTGGCCGTGCGTTTCGCGATGCAGACGGCCCTGCTGAACGAGGCCCCCGATCCCCCCTCCGACGGTACGGTGCTGTGCACCCAATGCGACAGGCCGACACCCGATTTCCCGTTCTGTACACAGTGCGGAGCGGCGGCGCACGCTTCGTCCCGATCGGTGCGACGGCAACGGCCCGTGCCGCCGGCCGCGGTCGGGGCGGTGGCACTCGCCGTCGTGTTGGTTGTGGCCGCGGCGGTCCACATGTCCGGTTCCGCCAGAGTCCCGGCCCTCGGCGGTGCGTACGGCCGGATGCTGGCGGCGGCCACCGACCTCGGCCCAGCGCGCGACGACCGGGTGCGCATCACCGCGGCCCTACGCGGAGCCGCGCGGCCGGTCCGGCTGGACGCGTGGGCACGGGCACACAACCTCACGGTGCACTGGCGCGACGGCGACACGTGGGCACAGATCGAAGGCGGCGCACCGGAGGTCGCCGCGGCGTTCCGGATCGCCGTGCACAACTACCGGACCCGCACCGGACCGGAACCCGGACGACTGTTCTATGCCTCGCCCCAGCAGCCGGGAATCCCCGGCGGCGTACGCCGGGAGGTGGCGGGCCTCGGCCGGGTTCTCGGCTATCTGCCCTACCGGGAGAACCGGCCGCCCAGCCCGCCCAGGGATGTTCCCAATGGAGGGCTGTTGCCGGAGGAGCTGCTGCGCGCCTACAACATCACACCGCTGCGCAACGCCGGGTTCAACGGCAAGGGCATCACCGTCGTCGTGTTCGCCTTCGACGGTTTCGATCAGCGCGATATGGACAGCTTCGCCGATTGGTTCAACCTTCCTCCGTTCACGCCCGAGGTGGTGGGCGGCATGCCCGGCCAACGCAGCGGCGAGGCGACCATGGACCTACAGGTCATCCACGCCATCGCCCCGGACGCCAAACTGGTTCTGGCCAACGCGCGCCCGAGTGTCGAGGGCGACGGCGGGTTTCAGAAACTCGCGGGACTGTGGGAGGCGATCGACCGTCAATATCCCGGAGCCATCTGGAGTTTCTCGATCGGATGGGGCTGCGACCGGTTGTTCACTCCGGCCGACCTGGCACCGCTGCGCTCGGCGCTGGCCGCCGCCCTGCGTCACGGGACCACTGCGTTCGACGCCTCCGGGGATCTGGCGGGTCTGGAATGCAAAGGGGGGAAAACCTGGTCGGATCCTCCGAGTCCGGACGACGTCGGAGTGGACGCGGTGTCATCGATGCCCGAGATGACGTCGGTGGGCGGCACCCGGATATCCACGGACTCCGAAGGCAACTGGCTGGCCGAGCAGTCCTGGTACGACGTACCGCTGACGCAGGGCACGGCCGGCGGAGCGTCGTCGCTCTATGAAAGGCCGCCTTGGCAGACCGTCGACGCCGCCGCCGGGCCCCAGGATCGCCGGCTTGTTCCTGATGTCGCCGCCGTGGGTGATCCGTTCACCGGCGTGAAAATCGTTTTCCGCCAACAGGTCCTGACCGGCGGCGGCACGTCACAGTCCGCACCCGTCTGGGCCGGGATCGCAGCCCTCATCAACGACAAGTTCGCCTCGACCGGCGCGGCGCCGCTCGGCAACCTGAACCCGCTCCTGTACCAGGTCGCCAAGGGCTCGACGGTCGCGCCAAGCTTCCGTGATGTGCAACTCGGCGGCAATGCGATCATCCCCGGAGGACGGCCCGGATACGACATGGTGACCGGACTCGGCAGCCCCAACGTCGACAACCTGACCAAGAACATCCTGCTCGCCCGGGCGCGGAATTGACGACGGCGGAAGAGGCGATCGACGGCCGACGGCAACGCCGCGGCGCGCGCTACTTCGTTGTGATGGGCCTCTGGATCATCGGTCTGGTCACCGCGATGCTGGTTCTCACGCTCATCGACAAACGCGTCGCCGACGTGCCGGTGTACGTCTGCCCCCCGGACTGCGGAGGGCCGCCCACCGCACTGCCGGTGTCGACCAACCCGCGCTACGTCTCCCCTGACGGCGCCTTCGAAGTCAGCTATCCCGCCCCCGGGGCCGCGTACACCGTCAGCACCGACGACACCGGGGTGACGGCGAGGTGGACTGCCGGCGCGGGCGGAACACTGCGGCTCTTCGGCGTGCCGTCGGCAGGACGCTACGCCCGGAAGGTCGTCGCCGACGTCATGGCGCGCGACTTCCCAGACGCGGTGGTGGACTACGAATTGCCCAATGCCACAGTGGGTTACCAGACGGGCTACGGCGTGGTCGCCGACTTCCTGGCCGCGAAGCGCGCCGACCCGGTGCGCGTCATCGTGATCGCCGCGGTCAAGAACGGCCTCGCGCTGGTGGCTGTCGCCGACGGACCGTTCATGCAGTTCGGTCCCGGCAGCGGCCCCGGGATGCCCTCCCCCGCCAACCTGCAGATCGCCCAGGACATGGGCAAGTACGTCGACAGCTTCAGCTGGCGCGGCGACCCGCCGCGGTGAGGCCACCAAGAATCGATTGAGTTGGCGCACACTGGGGTAATGCTGAGTCTGCGGATTCTGGCGCCCTCGGCGATGACCGGCGATGTGGTCGGTGTGCTCGAGAGTGAGCCGTGCGTGAGCGGCCTTGCGGTGATGCCGGGCGCGGCCATCCGGCCCCCCGGGGACGTCGTGCTCGCCGACCTGCCGCGGGAGTCGGCGAACGACGTGGTGACCCGGTTGCGGGAATTAGGGCTTCACCACCAGGGCACGATCGAGATCCAGCGGGTGGACACCTGGTTGTCCGCCGACGGCTTCGAGGCCGAACTCAAGGCTCCGGGAAGCAGCGCCGACGCGGTGGTATGGGCCGAGGTGGCGCAGCGGTCCTATGACGAGTCCGAACTCAACTGGACCTACCTGAGTTTCATGTCACTGGCCACATTGATCGCCGCCATTGCGATCGTTCTGGATTCCCAGATCCTGGTGATCGGCGCGATGGTGCTCGGTCCGGAGTTCGGTGCCGTCGCCGCACTCGGTGTTGCACTCGTGCGCCGGCGCTACGTCCTTTTCCGCCATGCCCTGCGCACCCTGGTGCTCGGTTTCACCGCGGCGATCGCCTTCACGACCGTCTGCGCATTGATCGGCCGCGCGTTGGGATGGATCTCGGCGGGCGACGTCACCGGGCCACGACCGTCCACCCAGTTCATCTACAGCCCGGACAAATGGTCATTCATCGTCGCACTGATCGCCGGCACCGCCGGGGTCCTCTCGCTCACCTCGGCCAAGTCGGGCGGTCTGGCCGGAGTGTTCATCTCGGTGACCACCGTCCCGGCTGCCGGCAACATCGCGCTCGGGATCGCCTTCAGCGCGCGCGACGAGATCTGGACCAGTGCGCTGCAGTTATTGGTGAACATCGTCGGGATGGCGATGGCCGGGTGGGCGGCGCTCGCCGTTCAGCAGTTCATCTGGTCACGGGTGTCGCTGCGCCGCGCCACAGCCATGAGGCGGACCCGGCGAATGTTGTGACGGCTCAGCAGACGACCGTGACGTAGACCGTGGTGCCGGGCTTGACCGCACCGCTGCCGCGCATGCCGTCCACCGAACCGATGCGGCACAACGACAGGCTCTGGTCCGTTCGCCCGCCGCCCCAGTTGATCTCGACGTTGTAGCCCTCCGACTCCAGCGCCAGGATCCCGTCGGCGGCGTTCATGCCCTCGTTGAACGCACGCGGCGGCATCTTGATCGTGCCCTTTTCCGTGGGCTGGATCGACACCGAGGACGACGACGTCGACGGCGCCGGCGCCGGCTCGCTGGACTTGCCGCAACCCGCGGACAGCAGCCCGACACCGAGAAGACCGCCCGTGAGGACAGCGACGCCGGCCCGCCCACGATAGGAATACACACTGCGGGAAGGCTTCACGGCTGTCCTCCACGTTGTTGATCGGCGCACCCGGGGCCGGGTTTGGCCGGCGGGGCGATCGTAACTCCCCAAAGTGAACTCCCCGGGCTACTGAGGAAATCCGGTGAGCGGCAAACCGCACTGCAGATATGCAGATCGGGTATGAAGGGTGCCTATGGCTTCCGATCTGATCCTGCACGCTTCCAGCATCATCACGATGGACGATGCCCTCCCCCGGGCGCGCGCCGTCGCCATCGACACGACCACCGGCCGGATCACCGCGATCGGATCACTGTCCGAGGTCAAGGCGGCCGCTCCGGGCGTCGCGGTCACCGACCTGGGCAGCACGGTGCTGATGCCGGGCTTCGTGGAACCGCACAGCCATCCGCTGCTGTCCGGAATGGCCACCCAGAAGCCGGCCTATTGGGTGTCCCCGAACGTCGGTGTTCCGACCTGGGATGACGTGAAGGCCATCTTCGCCAAGGCGGACAAGGAGAATCCGCCGGACCAGGTGCTGGTGTTCAACGGGGTGGACCGGCTGCTTCAGCAGGCGCCGCTGCCGACGCGGTCGGTGCTCGATCCGATCTTCCCGACCCGCCCGGTGGTGGTGGTCGACAACTCGGGCCACGGCGTCTACTTCAACAGCGCCACCGTCGCCCTGCTGGGCTGGCCGGACGGCAAGCCGCCGGCCGATCCGGTGGGCGGCAGCTTCGGCCGCCAGGCCGACGGCACCAGTGACGGCACCGCCTTCGAATCCGGTGCGTTGATGCAGATCGTGGGCGCGGTGTTGCCCAAGGCGATTCCCCACCCCCTGCAGTCGGGGGCATTGTTCTACCAACTGATGGCGAAGAACGGCATCACGGCCACCTCCGAGCACACCTACAACACCGGGCAGTACCAGGCCTACGCCGCGTTGGCTTCGGTGCCGGATTGCCCACTGCGCCTTCACGTCTACCACATGTCCATCGAGCCGGACGCCGCCGACGACGTGGACTTCCCGAATCCCGCGCTGGTTCGCAAGAACGGCATCAAGCTCTGGGCCGACGGATCGCCGTGGATCGGCAACGTCGCCATCTCCTTCGAGTACCTCGACAACCCGACGACGAGGACCGCTGAGATGGAGCTGGGTCCCCGCGGCGAAACCCAGATGAACTACACCCGGGCCCAACTCGACGCCGTCCTCGACGAACTGGTCCCCACCGGATTCCAGATGGCGTTCCACTGTAACGGCGACGTGGGCTTCGACGTGGTGCTCGACGCCTACGCGCGAGCGCTGGCGAAGTTCAATCTGCTTGGCTCCGATCACCGTTGGCGTGTCGAGCACCTCGGGGCGGCGCGACGCGACCAGTTCGACCGTGCGGCCGCGCTCGGCGTCACCTGCTCACTGAGCCCGTTCCAGTACATCTACTGGGGCGACCTGCTCGACGGGGTGATGTTCGATCCGGCCTACGGCGCCCAGTGGCAGCGGGTCCGAGATGCGTTCGAGGCCGGGGTGACGCCGAGCTACCACAACGACGGATCGGTGTGCCCACCGAACCAGTTGTTCAACGTGATGCACACGGTCATGCGCAGCACCACCAGCGGGAAGGTGCACGGGGCCGATCAGTCCGTGACCCTGGATCAGGCGCTGCGGGCCATCACGATCAACGGCGCCTACCAACTCAAACGTGATCATGAGATCGGCTCGCTGGCCGTCGGCAAGTACGCCGACATGGTCGAACTGTCGGCCGATATCCACACCGTGCCGGTCGAGCGGATCGTCGACGACGTCGCGGTGCTCGGAACCTGGGTGAGCGGAAAGAAGATCGACCTCGACAAGTTCGTCAGCGAGGTCACGGCGATGGACCCGAGCGAGCACCACGATCTGACCACGCAGGTGGCCGACCGCAAGTGCTGCTGAGGAAGGCCGGGCCCTCATTTCACGTCGGTCGGAACCCGCGCGGGAGGAGTCGAAACCGTGGCTGGGTGCGACGCTGAATGAAGTTGGTACGGCACGCTCGTGACCATGACGTCAGGTTCGAATAGCAGCCGCGTTTTGAGCCGAAGCGAACTCTGGTTGTGCAACAGGTTCTCCCACCAACGACCCACGACCGTCTGCGGGATGTAGACACACACCACATCGCGCGGCCCCTGGGGCAGCCGCTTGAGGTACTGCAGGACCGGTCGGGTGATCTCGCGGTACGGGGATTCGACGACGGACAGCGGCACTTCGATGGAGTGGCTCTGCCACTCTGCGGTCAGGGCACGGGTGTCGGCGTCGACGATGTTGACGGTCAGGGCGCTGAGAGTGTCGGGCCGACTCGCCCGCGCGAAGGCGATAGCGCGTTGGGTCGCCTTGTTCCAGCCCGACACCAACACGACACCGTGCACTCTGCTCGGCAGGATCTCGGCTTCGTCATCAACCCGCAGTTCCGCCCGGACCGCCGCGTAATGCCGGTGGATGGTCTGCATGATCACGCAGAGGACGGGAATCGCGATCACCACGAGGTACGCGCCGTGACTGAACTTGGTGATCATGACAACGACAAGCACAAGACCGGTCAACACGGCGCCGAACGCGTTGACAGCCTTCGCGACCCGGATCCGACGGCGCTCGAAGCTGTCTGCGGCACAGCGCAACTCGGCGTTCCAATGCTTCACCATGCCCGCCTGACACAGCGTGAAGGATGTGAAGACACCCATGATGTAGAGCTGAATCAGCCGGGTCACCGAACCGTCGAAGGCATAGATGAGCCCACCGGCCACCAGTGCGAGCAACAGGATGCCGTTGGAGAACGCCAGCCGGTCACCGCGGTTCTGAAGCTGCCTCGGCAGATAGCGGTCCTCGGCCAGGATCGAAGCCAGCAGGGGAAAGCCGTTGTAGGCGGTGTTGGCGGCCAGGATCAGGATGAGCGCGGTAGCCGCCTGGATGAAGAAGAACATCACGCTGTTGTTGCCGAACACCGCGGCGGCGATCTGGGCGATCACGGTGCGCTGCGGGTCCGTCCGGCAGTTTCCGGCGAAACCGATCAGATCACAGGTGTTCTCGACGACCTTCGTCCTGGAGATCAGGGCCAGGGCGGTCACCCCGGTGAACATGGTGATCGCGAGCGCGCCCATGGCCGTCATGGTGCGAGCTGCGTTGAGCGCCTTGGGTTTCCGGAATGCCGGAACTCCGTTGGAGATCGCCTCCACACCGGTCAGCGCGGTGCACCCGGAGGCGAATGCGCGCAGCACCAGCAGCGCCAGTGCCAACCCGGTCAGGCCGACCTGTTCCGCCCGAATCCCGTAGCCGGCGCTCTCGGCGACCGGCGGGTGCCCGACCGCCGCTCTCGACAACCCCAAGACGACCATCAGGTAGACGCCGACGACGAAGGCGTAGGTGGGAATGGCGAACGCTCGACCGGATTCCCGCACGCCGCGCAGGTTCATCGCCGTGAGCAGCACGATGAAGCCGATGTTCAGCAGCACTCGATGCGGGTTGAGAACGGGCAGAGCCGAGATGATGTTGTCCACCCCCGCAGCGATCGAGACTGCGACCGTCATCACGTAGTCGACCAACAGGGCGGCGGCCACGAGCAGACCCGCCCCGGCGCCGAGGTTCTTGGAGACCACCTCGTAGGAGCCACCGCCGCTGGGATAGGCCCGAACCACCTGCCGGTAGGACAGGACGACAACGGCGAGCAGCACCACCACCGCGGCCGCCACCCATGGAGTCAGATGCAGGTAGGCCAGTCCGCCGAGGGTCAGGATGAGAAGGATCTCCTGCGTGGCGTAGGCGACGGACGACAGCGGGTCGCTGGCGAAGACGGGAAGGGCGATGCGCTTGGACAGCAACGTGTGCCCGAGGCTGTCGCTTCGGAAGGGGCGCCCGACTACCAGGCGTTTCAGCTGCGAAGATGCAGAAGGCACAAGTTTCGAGCGTAATTTCGGGACAATCGATTGTCGGTATCCGCAGCCGTAGAGATTCCGTTAAGAAACCCGGACCGGAGGAACCAGTGGGACGCAAACCCAGCGACGACTACTCCCCCGGCGAGCCCGGCATGTGGGGCGAACCCTACGAGATGATCGACGAGATCGAGGGCGACGAGGGCGACGAGGACGACGACGATGATTGATCGCCGCGCCGTGCTACTCGGGGTCGGGGCGCTGGCCGGGCTGGCCGGGGCGTCAGTCGCCGGACCGGCACCGGTTCGTGCGGAACCCGCACAGAGCGTGGATCTGTCCCTGTTGCGGCGCACGTTCCAGTTGGCAAGTGAGGCCCGCGCGATGGGTGGGGCGCCGTATGGCGCGCTGATCGCCGATGCCGCCGGCCACGTGGTGGACGAACAGCGCAATACCTCCGGGCTGGCAGGCGGCGATCCGACCCGGCACGCCGAGCTTGTCGCATCGGCCAATGCGTGGAAGGTGCTGGACTACGCCGGAATGAACGCCGCGACACTGTATGCCAGCACCGAACCGTGCTCCATGTGCGCGGGCGCCGCCTACTGGACCGGCATCGGCCGGGTGGTGTACGGGATGTCGAACCGGCGGCTGTTCGAGTTCACCGGCGACAACCCGCAGCATGCGTCATTCGCACTGCCCTGCCGCGACATCCTGACGCACGGCCAACGGCCGGTGACGGTCATCGGCCCACTTCTGGAAGACGAAGCGGCACAAGCCCACGAGGGCTTCTGGCACTGAATCAGTCTGCCTACCGACCTGTTCCACGTTGGCAGTTCGGGTTGGCGGGCTTGCTCGGCCACGTGCAGACGTCTATGTAGGTGGTGGTTTTGTAGCCGCCACCGTCGAATACGCCGTACGCGTCTCCGTGGGTTCCGACGTAGGTGGCCCCGCCGCCCCCGCCCTCGCCGCCTCCCGACGACACGAGGGTGGACACCTCCCAGCCCTTGCCCTCCAGAGCGGTCTTGAACGCGGCCATGACGTCGCTCGGGACTCCGTTGACCTGGAAGTACTGGTGAATTCCATTGTCGGCGATGGAATCCGGCCCTTTGCTCGTCGCGGTGTTCGCCGGAGTGGGCACCAGGGTCTTGAGGTCGGCACCGCCCGCCGGCGCCTGCTCGGCGGCCTTCGTGCTTGCCGGCGCGGTCGATGTTTCAGCCGCCCGGGAGCATCCGGAAAGGATGAGGCCGACCGACATGGCGGCCGTCACCAGCACTGTGGACTTCGAACAGCACGCCATGAGGAGTCCGATCTCTCGAGTTGACGGAGTCCGACGTTACCGCCAATTCGCTCTGCGGGATCCCTCAACGCTCAAATCGATATCCCATCCCCGCTTCGGTGAGCAGATGCCGCGGGTGTGACGGATCGTCCTCGAGCTTTCGGCGCAGCTGCGCCAAATAGACCCGCAGGTAATGACTTTCCTTCGCATAGGTGGGGCCCCACACTTCCTTGAGAAGCTCCTCGCGGCCGATCAGCTTGCCGGGATTGCGGGCGAGCATCTCGAGGATGCCCCATTCGGTCGGAGTCAGGTGCACGTCGGCACCCCTACGGGTGACCTTCTTCGCCGCGAGATCGACTGTGAAGGAATCGGTCTCGACCACGGGCTCGTCGGTTTCGGCTGCGGCGGCACCTCTGCGCACCGCCGCCCGCAACCGGGCCAGGAACTCGTCCATGCCGAAAGGTTTGGTCACATAGTCGTCGGCGCCGGCATCGAGAGCCTGAACCTTCTCCGCGGAGTCGGTCCTGGCCGAGAGCACGATCACCGGGACGTTCAGCCATCCGCGCACGCCGGAGAGCACCTCGATGCCGTCCATGTCCGGCAGGCCCAGGTCGAGGATGATGACGTCAGGCCGGTAGTCGGCGACCGCCCGCAGTGCCGCCGCGCCGGTGGCTGCGGTGCTGACGTCATAGCCCCGGGCACTGAGATTGATCCGCAGCGCACGCAGCAACTGGGGCTCGTCGTCGATCACCAGCACACGGGGCTTCGTCACGGGATGACCTCCGGCGCTGACGTTGCCAGGTCGACGATCACGGTCAGCCCCCCGCCCGGGGTGTCGGTCGCCGAGATCGTCCCGCCCATCGCCTCGACGAATCCGCGGGCCACCGACAGGCCGAGTCCGACACCGGACTTGTTGTTGCGGTCCCCCAGCCGCTGGAAAGGCTCGAACAGCTGATCCTCGGCATCGCGGGGTACGCCCGGGCCCTGGTCGATGACGTTGATCAGCGTGCGGCCCGCGACGCATCCGGCGTTGACCCGGATGGCGCCGTCGCCCCCGTACCGCAGCGCATTGTCGATCAGGTTGGCCAGCACCCGTTCCAGGAGCCCGGGGTCGGCCAGTGCGACCGCGGCACCGACCTGGACTTCGATCCGGTCGATTCCCTTCGCGCCGAATCCCGTTGCGCCCCTGCTGATGCTGAGCAACGCCCGCTGAACCACCTCGTCGAGATACACCTGCTTGAGCTGGGGCTGAACGGCACCCGCAGCCAGCCGCGAGGAGTCCAGGAGGTTGTCCACGAGCGCGGTCAACTGGTCGACGGATTCCTCGATGGTGGCCAGCAACTCCGCGGTGTCATTCGGGGAGAAGCCGACGTCGTCGCTGCGCAGGCTGGACACCGCGGCCTTCGCGCCGGCCAACGGGGTCCGGAGGTCGTGGCTGACCGCGGTCAGCAGTGAGCGGCGCAGTTCGTCGGCCTTCTTGATCGCCTCGGCCCTGCCCGCCTCGGCCGCGAGTTCGCGGGCGCGAACCAGCCCCGCGGCCTGCTTGGCGACGACGGTCAACACCTTGAGGTCTCCGGCCGGCAGCGCCCGACCGTCCATGAGCAGCCAGAATTCGTCGTCCCCGGCCTCGATCACCGTGTCGGCGGATTCCATTGCCGGGCAGGGTCCTTCGCCGACGCTGGCGATCACCTCGCCGGCGTATCCCGTCATCCGGTACAGGCTGACGGAGCGTTGCGCGTAGGTCTCCCTGATCCGTTCCAGCAGCCCGTTCAGATCCGCGCCCCGCAGCACCGAGCCGGAGAACAGCGTCAGTAGCTCTGCCTCCCTCGAGGCGTGCCTGGCGTCGCGCTCGCGGTTGGCCGCCCGGTCCACCAGCGCCGCCACGGCGACCGCCATCACCAGCAGGACCACCTCGGTGATCGCGGCGTCGGGCTCGGCGATGGTGAAGGTGTAGCGCGGCTCGGTGAGGAAGTAATTCAGCAACAGACCGGAGAGCACTGCCGACAGCGCTGCCGGCGCAACGCCGCCCAGCAGCGCGACCAGCAGCACGCCGACGAAGAAGATCGCAGTCTCGCCGGGGATCTTGAGGTACTTGTCCAGCAGCAGCGCGGTGATCGCGCAGATGAGCAGGGGAACCGCCACCGCGGCCACCCAGGAGATCAGCCGGCGATCGCGGGGAGTCGCCGGCCGCGCCGACAGCCCCCGGTTGGTCTCCTCGTGGGTGACCATGTGGACGTCGATCTTCCCGGAGTCCTGCACGATCGCCGCACCGACGCCCTCGTCGAGGATGCGCGACCACCGCGAACGCCTGGAGGTTCCGATGACCAGCTGGGTGGCGTTGTTCTGCCGGGCGAAATCCAGGAGGGTGGCGGGAACGTCGTCGCCGACGACCGTGTGCACGGTCGCGCCGAAGCTGTTCGCCAGTTCGCGCACCTTGCCCATCTGTGGCGCAGACACTCCGGACAGGCCGTCGCCGCGGACAACGTGAACCACCATCAACTCGGCGCTGGACTTCGATGCGATTCGCGAGGCCCGCCGGACGAGGGTCTCGGACTCCGGCCCGCCGGTCACTGCGACGACCACCCGTTCCCGGGCCTCCCAGGTGTCGGTGATCTTGTTGTCGGCCCGGTACTTGACCAGGGCCGCATCCACCTGGTCGGCGAGCCACAGCAGCGCGAGTTCCCGCAGTGCGGTGAGGTTTCCGCGCCTGAAGTAGTTGGACAACGCCGCATCGACCCGCGCCGGAGCATAGACATTTCCGTGGGAAAGCCTGCGCCGCAACGCCTCCGGCGTGATGTCGACCAGCTCCACCTGAGAGGCGCCGCGGACCACGTCGTCGGGTACGGTCTCCTGCTGTTCGATGCCGGTGATCTGGGCGACCACGTCGTTGAGACTCTCGAGGTGCTGGACGTTGACGGTGGAGATGACCGAGATGCCGGCGTCGAGGAGTTCCTCGACGTCCATCCAGCGCTTGGGGTTCTTACTGCCTGGGGTGTTGGTGTGGGCCAACTCGTCGACGAGGACGACCTGCGGCCGGCGCGCCAGCACCGCCTCGGTGTCCAGTTCGGGAAATCGGCTGCCGCGGTAGTCGATATAGCGCGGCGGGATCATCTCGATGCCGTCGAGCAACTCGGCGGTCTTCTGGCGCCCATGGGTTTCCACGACCGCCGCGACCAGATCCGTGCCGCGTTCGAGCCGGCGGTGCGCCTCGCCGAGCATCGCGAACGTCTTGCCCACACCGGGTGCCGCCCCGAGGTAGATGCGCAGTTCCCCCCGCCGGATTGGACTCGGGGACGCGGTTGGCCGCTCCTCGTTCTCCGAGAGGGGTTCCGGCGGCGGCTCGCCGCCGGACTTCACACGCGGCGGGTGAACGGTGTCCACGCCCCTATCATCCACCCGTGCTGCTGCCCACTGTCATTTGCCGACCGGAAACTGCCGGTCCAGAGCGATGTTGAGTTCGACGACGTTGACCTGCGGCTCGCCGAGGAAGCCGAATTGACGGCCCCGGGTGTGGGCGGCGACGAGCTGGCGAATCGCCTCGGTCCCTGCACGGCGGACCTTGGCGATCCGGTTCACCTGTAGTTCGGCGTAGGCCGGCGAGATCTGCGGATCCAGACCGCTGCCGCTGGCCGTCACCGCATCGGCCGGAACGACGGGCGAGGCGGGACCGGCGCCGGGGATCGGCACGATCTGCCCGACCGAGTAGTCCTCGCCGACCTCCGCGCACTCCACCCGCACCCCCTCGTAGGTATCGAGGAACGGGTGCCGGTTCGTCTGGCACGGCTCATTGACGCTGACCACCCGCGTCGGGTGCATCACGTTTCCCCGGGCATCGCGGGGTCCGATCACCGCGAGCACGGCCCCGACCCCGTCGCCGGTGCAGAACGGCCTTGATCCATCCACCCCCTCGAGTTCACCCACGGACCTGCTTCGCGAGCACACCATGGTGAGCAGCCCCGGCTTACCGGAGGTGTCGACGATGCTCTCCGGGCCGAGGTTGGAGGCGCCGGAATTCATCGGGTCGTACCCGTCACCCGCCGCCGAAGGCCTGCTCTGAAAATACTGCGGGAGGGGCTTGCCGTTCCCGTCGGTGAAACTCTGTCCAATGATCCTGCTGGCCAATGGCTTTCCGTCGATCTCGATGATGGAGCCGTCAGCTTTGTTCTTGAGCCCAGGCAGTTGCGCCACGGCCCAGACCAGCAGCGGGTAGCCGAGGCCGACGATGACGGTCAACACCAACAGTGCCCGCAGGGCTGCCCAATGCTGGCGAAGGATGCTGGAGAGTTTCATGTCACATCCCCGGCAGGAACTGGACGACGAGATCGATGACTTTGATTCCGATGAAGGGAGCGACGATTCCGCCGAGACCGTAGATGTAGAGATTGCGGCTCAACAGCTTTGATGCGCTGCTGGGGGTGTAGCGCACCCCCCTCAAAGAGAGCGGAATGAGCGCGACGATCACGATCGCGTTGAATATCACCGCCGACATGATGGCCGACTGTGGGCTGTGCAGTCGCATGATGTTCAGCAGTTCCAGTCCCGGGAAGATCGCGACGAACAACGCGGGAATGATCGCGAAGTACTTCGCGATGTCGTTGGCGATGGAGAACGTGGTGAGCGCACCGCGGGTGATGAGCAATTGCTTACCGATCTCGACGATCTCGATGAGTTTGGTCGGATCGGAGTCGAGATCGACCATATTGCCGGCCTCTTTGGCCGCGGTGGTTCCGGTGTTCATCGCGACACCGACATCCGCCTGTGCCAGAGCCGGCGCGTCGTTGGTGCCGTCGCCGGTCATCGCGACCAGCTTGCCGCCCTGCTGTTCGCTCTTGATCAGCGCCAGCTTGTCCTCCGGGGTCGCTTCCGCGAGAAAGTCGTCGACGCCCGCCTCATCAGCGATCGCCTTTGCGGTGAGCGGATTGTCGCCGGTGATCATCACGGTGCGAATGCCCATCCGGCGCATCTCGTCGAAGCGTTCCCGCATACCGTGTTTGACCACGTCCTTGAGGTGTATGACACCGAGGACCTCGGCTTTGCCGCCCGCCACCTGGCCGACCACCAGGGGTGTTCCGCCGGCGGCGGCGATCCCGTCGACCACGGCGCCGAGGTCAGGTGGGACTGTCCCACCCTGATCGGCCACCCATTGCGAAACCGAACTGGCAGCGCCTTTGCGCAAGAGGTGTCCGTCCTCGAGGTCCACCCCGGACATCCGGGTGGTGGCCGAGAACTCCACCCACTCGGCATTGGTCAACTCCCCCGGCGTGCGCGCACGCAACCCGAAGTTGTCCTTCGCGAACACGACGATCGAGCGCCCTTCCGGTGTCTCGTCAGCCAGGCTCGAGAGTTGGGCGGCGTCGGCAAGCTGCGCCTCGCTCACTCCGGGCAGTGGAACGAATGCGGACGCCTGACGGTTACCCAGCGTGATCGTCCCGGTCTTGTCCAGCAGAAGCGTGTTGACATCACCCGCGGCCTCGACGGCACGACCCGACATGGCCAGCACGTTGCGCTGCACCAGGCGGTCCATACCGGCGATCCCGATGGCCGACAACAGCGCTCCGATCGTGGTCGGTATCAGACATACCAGCAGTGCCACCATGACGATCCCGGCGACTCCGTCACTGTTGAGCGCCGCGGAATCCGGCACTCCGGGATTGCTCGCCTTGGAGTAGATGGCCAGCGGCTGCAGAGTAGCGACGGCGACGACGAAGATGATGGTCAACGCGGCCAGCAGGATGTTCAGTGCGATCTCGTTGGGTGTCTTCTGCCGGTTGGCGCCCTCCACCAGGGCGATCATCCGGTCGATGAAGCTCTCGCCCGGCTTCTGGGTGATCATCACCACGATCCGGTCGGAGAGCACGGTCGTCCCGCCGGTCACCGCCGAACGATCACCGCCGGACTCCCGGATCACCGGCGCCGACTCGCCGGTGATGGCCGATTCGTCAACGGAGGCAATCCCTTCCACCACATCGCCGTCACCGGGAATCACTTGGCCGGCTTCCACCACCACGAAGTCACCCTGTCCGAGAAGCGGGGCGGCGATCGCTTCCTCGTGCCCGGGCCGGCCGGGAGCCCAGCCGACCAGCCGGCGGGCCATCGTGTCCGCTTTGGTCTTTCGCAGCGTTGCCGCCTGAGCCTTGCCGCGGCCCTCGGCCACCGCCTCGGCGAGGTTCGCGAAGACCACCGTCAGCCAGAGCCAGAAGACGATCAGCCAGGCGAACCAGCTGGAGTGGAGTGCGGCGAGGATGGTGCTCCACACCGCGCCGACCTCGACGACGAACATGACGGGGTTGCGCCACAGCGTGCGAGGATCCAGTTTGCGCAGCGCGTCGGGCAATGCCTTCCACGCCATCGCCGGATCCAGCAGGCCCCGCGACGGGGTTGATTTGTCCGGCTGCGGAGCCGCCGCCGCGGGAACCGTTGCGGTTGTCGTCACGGTCAGTGGATCCCTTCCGCGAGCGGGCCGAGTGCGAGTGCGGGCAGGAATGTCAGCGCGACCAAGATCAGCGTCACCCCGGCGACGAGTCCGACGAACTGCGGGCGATGGGTGGGCAGGGTGCCGATCGACTCCGGCGTATGTCCCTGCTGGGCAAGCGAACCCGCAAGGGCGAGAACGATGACGATGGGCAGGAATCTGCCGAAGAGCATGGCCGTGCCCAGAGCGGTGTTGTACCAGGTGGTGTTGACGCTCAGCCCCGCGAACGCCGAGCCGTTGTTGTTGGCCGCCGAGGTGAAGGCGTACAGCACCTCCGACAGTCCGTGCGCCCCGCCGTTCAGCATCCCGGCCCGGGGTGCCGGCAGCGACATGGCGACCGCGGTGCCGGTCAGAACGATCACCGGGGTCGTGAGGAAATATGCTGCCGCGAGCTTGATTTCGCGCGGTGTGATCTTCTTGCCGAGGTACTCGGGGGTTCGCCCGACCATCAGACCCGCGATGAAAACCGTGATCAGCGCCAGGATCAGCATTCCGTAGAGACCGGAGCCCACGCCGCCGGGTGCGACTTCGCCGATCTGCATGTTGAACAGCGTCATCAAACCGCCCAGGCTCGTGTACGAGTCATGGAACGAGTCGACCGCGCCCGTCGAGGTGAGTGTGGTGGCATCGGCGAAGACCGCTGAATCGAAGACGCCGAATCGCTGCTCCACGCCTTCCATGGATGCTCCCACCGCGGTGGGAACCGTCCCATGATGCTGGATTTGGAATTGCACGATCAGTGCGACGCTGATGATCGCGAGAACGGCCATCACCGCCGCGACCGCATAGCCCTGCTTCCTGCTGCCCACCATGCGTCCGAAGGTGCGCGGCAGCGAGAAGCTGATCGCCAGCAGCAGAAATATCTCCAGCCAGTTGGTCCACGCGGTCGGATTCTCGAACGGGTGCGAGGAGTTCGCGTTGAAGAATCCCCCGCCGTTGGTGCCGAGCTCCTTGATGGCCTCCTGGCTTGCGACAGGACCGCCGGGGATCACCTGGCTACCGCCGGCCAAGGTGTTGACCACCTGGTCATGCAGATGGAAGTTCTGGATCGCTCCCCCGGCGATGAGCGCGATCGCGGCGAGCACCGAGATCGGCAGCAGGATCCGCAGCGTCCCGCGAACGAGATCGACCCAGAAGTTTCCTATCTCGCTGGTGAACTGGCGGGCGAATCCACGTACCAACGCAACGGCCACCGACATCCCGACCGCGGCGGAGACGAAGTTCTGCACGGCGAGTCCGGCCATCTGGACGAGATGGCCCTGGGTCGACTCACCGGAATAGGCCTGCCAGTTCGTATTGGTCACGAAACTGACCGCCGTGTTCCAGGCGAGCGCGGGTGTCATCGTGGTCGCCGGGTCATGGAGATGCAGCGGAAGTCTGCCCTGGATCAGCTGGAAGCCGAACAGGAATACGACGCTCACCGCCGAAAAGGCGAGCACGCTTCTGGTGTAGGCACCCGCCGATTGTTCGGCCTTCGGATCGGCGCCGATGAGCCGGTAGACCACCCGTTCCACAGCGTTGTCCCGGTCTGCGGTGTAGACGCGGAACATGTAGTCGCCCAGTGGCGCGTGGACCAGCACCAGGGCGGCGATCAACAACGCGAGGAACACGGTTCCCGCAGCGGTTGTGCTCACCTAGAACTTCTCCGGGAAGAGCAATGCGGCGACGATGAAGACCACGAGCAGAACCGACAATCCGAGGCCGACGGAATTCTCAAAACTCATAGCCGCTCGAAAAACCTCTGCAGGATGCCCAGAAGGCTGAACATCGCCAGCGTGAGAGCCAGGAACACGATGACCGCGGTCATTTCGACTCCAATCCCTTATCCGCGATCGACACTAGGCGCGGTCGTAGGCCGATACCGACGCCTTAACGGTTTCCTTACAACCGGATTCGGGGACATTTACGGAAATCCACGCGCCGCAGTGTCGGCGCTCACCCCGACTTGCTACGCACCAGTGCCGCCAGGCCGGCGCGGTCGGTGACGTGAGGCCACCACCTGGGCGGGCGTGCGCAAACCGCCGCACTCGACGGCCAGCCGATGAGCGGTGGCGGCGGCGCCCGTCACGCCGGATGCGCGCCCCCTCCGGCAACAGGGCGACGACCGGCAGTGCCTATCCCTGACCGGCTTTCGGCGAAGGGCAATTCGGATCGGTCGACGAGTCACCCGGATAGAGGCTCCTCCGCGACGAGATGAACCCGTTGAGCGCTTCGGGCAGACCGGTGTCGGCAGCACGGACCACGAAGGAGAACGGCTCATTGACTTCCGAACCATCCGCCAGCAGGTTGCAGTGCGGCCACGCCACGGCCAGACCACCGAGCCGGTCGGCCAGGTACCGCACGCTGCCGAGTCCGCCACCGTAAGCGAACGGCTCTCCCCCGTCGCTCGCATCCCGTACCTGGCGGGCGGCCTGCCCTTCATCGGTGGTGACCAACACCGTCGTCGTCGTGATGCCCGCTCGGGAGAGCCTGTTTCGCACATCATGGTCGGCGGTGGAATCCGCGGTGACGATGACTGTTCGGTTGCGCAGATCCTCAATCTTCGTGAGCTGCTGGGCGTCGGCCGCGCGTACCAGAAAGGCACGCAGAACGCTGTAGTAATGCCGGGACCACGCGACCTCGGGAGCCGAGGACGATGCGCGACGGTCCGGCGTGTCGGAGATTCCGGATGCGGCGACATCGCACACGCCCTGCGCCGGCTTGTCCCAGATGCGCGAGTACTCCGCCGTTTCCACCGGCTGCAGACGCAGCCCCAGCCCGGCTGCGAAGGCGCCGAGGTAGTCGATGTCCCAGCCGACGAACTGTCCCGCGGCGTCCTTACTGCTGAACGGGGCGAAGCCCGGATAGAGACACACCTTCAGGGTTCCGGGCTCCAGGGTCCGCGGAGCAGCCGTGTCAGCACTGACGTCGGGAGAACCGGCGACCAGGATCGTGGCGGCAGCCGCGAGGATCAGAGGACAGCGGGCCGTCCGGCTGCGGCGCAGCGGCGAGCGGAAACTCAGCGCGCGACCTGCACGGCGAGACTCATCTGACCATTGGGATCAACCGCTGCCACCGAGACGGTGACCGGATGAGTCTCACCGCCGGCGGTCACCTGGCAGGTGACCGTAGAGCCCACGTCGGTGACCAGACCTGAGGGGCACACCACCGAATCGGGCGCCACCCCCAGCTCCGGGGTGAGCTGATCGCTGATCATCTGTTGCACGTCCTGGGCGCCGATGTCGGCGGATGCCACGCCGGCACCGACAGTGACTGCACTGAGGAGGCCACCGGCGATCGTCAGTATCTTCTTCATGGGACTCCCTCACGCGCGGACCGGTGTGTCGAACCTACCGAAACTATCGCCCGGGGCTGCGGGGACGTTTCAACCGACGACCGGTCATCGCGCATAGAGACGACCGGTCATCGCGCATAGAGTTGAACGATGTCCCCTGCGGTTCGTTCCGCGCTCTCAACGCTCTTCGGACTCGTCGCCTTCGTCCTGTTGCTCTTCGTCCCGGCCGGGACACTGCACTACTGGCAGGCGTGGGTCTTCCTCGGCGTCTTCGTCATCGTGACGCTGGTTCCCAGCATCCGGCTCAACCGGATCGACCCGGCGGCGATCGAGCGCCGCCGGCGGGCGGGTCCGAAGGCCGAAACACGTCCGGTCCAGAAGATCGTGATGACCGCGATCACCACCAGTTTCGCCGCCGTGCTGGTGGTTTCCGGGCTGGACCGACGGTTCGGCTGGTCACACGTGCCCGCCGCCGTGTCGCTACTGGGCGACGCCATGGTGGCCGCCGGCCTGGGGACGACCATGCTGGTGATCTTCCAGAACCGGTATGCGGCCGCCACGATCACCGTCGAGAAGAATCAGCCCCTCACCGACACGGGCCTGTACCGGATCGTGCGTCACCCGATGTACTCGGCCAGCGTGGTGATGATGCTCGGTATGCCACTCGCCCTGGGTTCCTACTGGGCACTGCTGCCGGTGCTGATCGGTGTGGGCCTGCTGGTCGTCCGGATCCTCGACGAGGAGAAGCTGTTGCGCGAGGAACTGACCGGGTACCGCGAGTACACGCACAACGTGCGGTACCGATTGGTTCCGTACGTCTGGTGATCAGGTGAAGTCCAGGCCTGCCGAATCGTTTGCGACGACGGTGGCCCCTTCTCGATCCAGCCCGAACCGGAAGCTCAACGCCGTCGCCACCGCAACGTAGGCACTGATCTCCCCGTTGCAGCCCTGCTCGATCCGGCTGACGAGTTGCCGCGACACCCCCGCGCGCTCGCCGACATCGGTCTGCGTCAGAAACGCCTCGACGCGCGCATCCCGCAGTTGGGCTCCGATGCTCTCCAGGCTCTCCTGGACCGATTTCCCGCCAATCATGCTTGTCACGGTACCGTAACATCAAGAATGGAACAATATCCTGACATCGGCGGACCGGACGCCCAGAGCCCCGAGGGCAGGTAGCGTCGTGCCGATGAAGTACGGAATATTCGGCGGCGCCGTTAACGATGGAACCCTCGATGACGTGGTGGCCGAAGCCGCCGCGGCCGAACGTGACGGCTTCGCCGCCTATTGGGCGCCCAACATCTTCGGCCTGGACGCGCTGACCGCACTGGCGGTGGTCGCCACCAAGGTCCCCCGCATCGAACTGGGCACCTCCGTGGTGCCGACCTATCCACGGCATCCCCACGCGATCGCCCAGCAGGCCCACACGGTGGCCGCCGCATCCGGCGGACGGTTCACGCTGGGGATCGGGCTGAGTCACAAGATCGTGATCGAGAACATGTTCGGGTTGAGCTTCGACAAGCCGGTCCGGCATCTGCGGGAGTATCTCAGTGTTCTGATGCCGTTGTCGCGCAACGAAACCGCCAACTTCGACGGCGAGATGTACCGGGTGCACGCCGCTGTGAACGTCAAGGGTTCGGACGGGTTCGGCGTGGTGGTGGCAGCGCTCGGTGAGCAGATGTTGCGCGTCACCGCCGCACTCGCCGACGGCACGTTGACCTGGTGCACCGGTCCGGTGACGCTGGCGTCACACACCATCCCCACCATCACCCGCGCGGCCGATGAATTCGGCCGCCCGTCGCCCCGGGTGATCGCGGCCCTGCCGGTCTGTGTCACCGCCGACCGGGAGGCCGCCGCGGGCAGGGCTGCGGAGATCTTCGCCGCCTACGGCTCCCTGCCGAGCTACCGGGCGATGCTCGATCGCGAGGGCGTTGCGGGTCCGGCCGATATCGCCATCATCGGTTCGGCGCGCGAGGTGCAGGAACGGATTCAGGCCCTTGCGGAGATCGGTGTCACCGAATTCGCGGCCGTGGAGTTCGGCGCGACGCCGGACGAGGTCGCGGACACCCGCGACGCACTCAAAGGCCTTTTGCGGTAGGCACTTCCGCTCGCACCGGCCGGGGCCGGTCCTCATTGCACGACTCCTCCTCGGGACCGCGTCCCGCATCGTCGTCGCGCTCAGGTGAATTGCACGACTCCTCCTCGGGACCGCGTCCCGCATCGTCGTCGCGCTAGGCGCTGTTCGGCAGCCCGAAGCTCACCAGCGTGCCCGGTTGATAGATCAGCTGATAGAGGCCGCCGTCGGTTCCCGGTCCCCGGAGCAGTTGGACGGTCGTGCCGCCGTCCGGCTGGAAGTCCTGAGCGTTACCACACGAGGTGTACGCCGCGTCGCAGGTCAACACCTTGATCCAGCCCTGGACTTCGTCGGCGATGAAGACGGTCGAGTTGTCGATGGCCAGCACCGAACTGAAGGCCGCGCCGGTGCCGTGGGCATAGGTGTAGATCGGGTTGATCTGCCCCGCGCAATTGCTCGCGCACACGCCCTCGGAGCCCGGCCAGCCGTAGTTGCCGCCGGCTACCACCCTGTCGAGTTCCTCGTAGGCGGCGGCACCCACGTCAGCGACCAGTAGCTGTCCTGTCGGGGTGAAGGTCAACCGGAACGGGTTGCGCAGTCCGTACGCGTAGATCTGCGGCAGCGCACCCGCCGGAAGCGACGGATTGTCCGACGGCGTGCTGCCGTCGGGATTGATCCGCAGGATCTTGCCGTAGATGTTTGTCAGGTCCTGCGCGTTCGCCCCGGTCGTGTTGTCGCCCTTGCCCCAATAGAGCTTGCCGTCGGGCCCGAAGGCCAACCCTCCACCGTGGTGATAGGCCGCCACGGTGTCCGTCGTCTCCAGGAGCACTTTCTCCGACGCGGGGGCAGCGGTGTTGCCGATCACCGTGAACCTCGACAACCGGTCCTTGACGGCGGAGGTGGTGTAGGCCACGTAGATATGGCCGTTGGTGGTGAACTGCGGATCGACAGCCAGCCCGCTGATCCCCCGCTCGCCCACCGTGTTGACCGACAAGGTGATCAGCGGCTGCGGCAGGGCGCCGCCGTTGGCCGCGACGACCTTGATCGCCCCGCCCTTTTCGGCGACGAGAATCCGGCCGTCGGGCAGGAATCGGAAGTCCACCGGCCCGTCGAGGCCATCGGCGACGACGGCGCGCTGGTCGCCGATGAAGACGGTCTCGGTCTTCTTGTGCCCACTGTTGCCGATCAGACCCAACGACAGCAGGTTGAGCAGTCCGGCAAAGCCGTGGATGTGGAACCCGCTGCCGGCGTCGCTGACCGTGACGTCGAACATGTCCTGTCCGTTGAAGTTCGCGCCCGGGGTGTAGTCGAACGTGCCGTTCTGACTGACCGCCACGGTCCCGAACGAGGGATTGGTCGCGGTGAGCGTCAGCTTCGCCGAATCAGGATCAGCGGGATGCAGGTTGCCCACGATGTGACCGTTCACGACGGTGTTCTCGGCGGGGTCGTAGGACAGGGTCGGCGTCTGATTGTTCAAGAATGAGTTCGGGGTGACCGCCGCCCCGACGGCCGCGGCGACGTCGGGTGACGGGGAAGCGCTGGGGGCGGGCACCGGCGAGGGCGCGAACGGCTGGACCCCGGCCGCCGCCGGGGGATCCGCCGGCAGGACCTGGCGTCGGTGCGTCCGGCTGGGAGCCACCGCAGCCGCCGGCCCGGCCTGAGCGGTTGATTCCGCACGAGGTGTCGCCGCCGTTCTGAACTTCGCCCTCGCCGTCGAACCGGACGCCGGCCGCGGGCCGGGGTCTGCGTCCGACGACGCCGACGTGCTGTCCGAGCCCCTGGTCCCCGAACCGGTCTCCGCTCCCGCCACAGCGGTGCCGGCCAGCACGGCGGATCCGACCCCCAGTGCGAATGCCAAACCGCCCACCCGTCCGACCAATCGGGCATGGCACCCGGTGGTTGTGTGGCAGATTGCCCGCAACGGACGGTCGGGAAAAGTTTCCATACTCAAAGCTAGTGCCGGACGGCTGCCGAACACAATGGTCAGGTTTCCGAACCGACACGCCAGTGCGATTTCCCCACGGCGCTCACGGCTGATGTTGTGCGGCAAGGAATTCTTCGACAACGGGCAGTGTGCTCTTGGTCCTGCCCAGGATGACGAGCAGGTCCCCCGGCCGGGCCAGCGACAAAGCCTGACGTCTCGATTCCGCCGGTTCGACGACGCAGTGGATCGCAGACGCCTGCACACCTCGGTCGAGCAGGAATTGACGGGTGTTCGACAGGAACGTCTCCACCGGATCAGGCCCGTCGTAGTCGCGACTGAGAACGAATTCGTCGAAGGTCTCCGCCAGGAGCGGGGCGACCGCTTCGAAGTGGGCCGGGTGGTGGTTGCCGAGATTCAGGGTGCACAGGATCCGGCGACCGGTCACCGGAATCTCCGGGACGATCCGGCAGATCTCCCGCACACCATCGGGGTTGTGGGCGAAGTCGACGAGGAGCTGGAAGGGGAAGTCGTCGATGAAGTTGTAGCGGCCCGGCGCCTGTTGCACCGTGTTGTCGAAACCGCGCAGTGCGCGGGCGATCGTCTCGCAGTCGACGTCCTGGGCCCAGGCCAACGCGGCGGCGAACATGGCGTTGGTCTGGTTGAACCGCAGCAGGCCGTCACGGGTGGCGGGTATGTCGTGGGTTGACATCAGCGGCGTCTGAATGTCGCCGGCGCACAGCATGATCCACGGCGCTCCGTCGACATCGGCCAGCAGGACGGCTTCACCTCCACGGCGGCGGTGTTCGGCGACGGCCGGGTTGGCGGAGTCCCGGGACACCAAGATGTGACGATCGGTGCCGGCGCGGGCGCGCATCGACATGCACAGCGGGTCATCGGCGTTGACCACGGCCGCGCGGGTTGCGCGCTCGAGGATCTCGGCTTTGAGTTCGGCCATCTGCTCGATGGTGTCGATGCCGTCGACACCGATGTGGTCGTCTTGAACATTGAGCAGGGCGGCGACGTCATAGCGGTCGCAGGGGTGGCCGAAGAAGACCAGGCCCTTGCGGGGCATTTCGAGGACCGCGGCCTCGACGCCGGGATCGGTGAGCAGGATCCGGGCGCCGGGGTGCCCGGACAGGTTCTCGGTCGTCACGAGGTCTTCGCCGACGCGCACCCCGGTGGTCGCACTCAGCCCGGCGCATTTCCCGGCGGCCAGCCAGATGCGGTGCAGCATCGTCGAGGTGGTGGTTTTGCCGTTGGTGCCGGTGATCGCGGCGGTCGGGATGCGGGTCGGCCGGCCGGCGAGGAGGACGTCGAGGGCCTCTCCGTTGAGGTCCCGGAGCGGGTCGGCCTGCCAGTGCGCCTCGAGGGAGGGCTGGGCGTCGACCGTGCGGATCGCCCCGCCGACGTCGCGCCACGAGCGGGTGATGTCCTCGGTGAGGAAATCGATGCCGGCGATGTCGAGGCCCAGGGTGCGGGCTGCGCGGATGGCGAGGAGGCGGTTGTCGGGGTGGGCGTTGTCGGTGACGTCGACGGCGGTGCCGTTGGTGCATCGCGCGGCGGCGAGGAGCCGGTCTTCGACCACCAGCAGTCGATGGCCGTCGCCGGGGACGTGGCGTTCGGCGGTGCCGGCGACCTCACCGGACGATACGGGCACACCGGCATCGGCGAGGATTCGGCTGCTCGAGAGACTGTCGCGCGCTGCCGCAACGCTCATGGCGCTGGTGCGCCCGGTGCATGAGCCGTCCAACCGGACAGCGCGGGCGCCCCATCCCAACTGCACGTAGAACCGCCGGACGTCGACGGGAATACCGCGGTCCACCGCGGCGCCGATGAATCGCAGAGCGGTGCGATCCAGCCCATCCTGCTGAACGCTCCCCAGACCGTCGCGCAGCCAACCGTGCAGCTGGGCGAGGACGGCCGGATCCGGCCGCGGCTGACAGCACTGGGTGATCAGACGCACCGCGAGCTCCAGGGCCGATCCGAGCAGCGCCTCACGAAACCACGGGATGGCCAGGCGTAGCCGGTCCTGCCGGATATCGAGCACCCGGCCCCGCCACACCGGGTCGCGAGCCCACCGCTGCTGGGCCACCGTGATCGCAATGACCCAGCCGCCCAGCCAGTCGGCAATCTGGTCGCGGTGACCGTCCCGGTTGTTCGCCGGCAACAGGAACGCCTGCGGCCAGTCGTCGTCGGCGACCCCGAACAACGGCTCCTGTGGCCCGAGCGTCGCGACCTCGGCGCGGATGCGGGCCTCGGCTGCGGCGACGTCAACGGCCTCCGGATCTCCGGCCACCGCCAGCTCGACCAACGCCGTGCGCTCAGCCAGACCGCCCGAACAGCCATTCAACAAGGAACGCGAGTCCACACGCACGGTGATGCCGACCACCAGGTGTCTCTATCACGGCAGCGGCGTCAAGCAAACCGATGGGAAAGAAATCCGTGACGGACGCCGGCTACTTGGAACAGTGCGGAAGGGTGTAGAGGTCGCCGAGGCCGGGCGTGACCGAGCACCCGACGGCGATGACTCTCAGGGGAAGCGGATAACTCCAGGCCGCCGCGTAATCGTGTGTGCCGTCGCCGTACTCCGCGATCGGCTTGGCCTCAAGGTCGCTGTTCACTGAGATCGCCACGTTATTCCAGCCGTGTATCAGCGTTGTCCCGTTGACCGCGATCACGGTGTTGTCATGGTCGTCGGTGTAGGGCGCGGTGGATCGTTCCCACACATAGCCGGCGGTGCCGTTCACCGCGACAATGCGATTATTCGATCGGTTCTGTCCGGTGGTGATCGCTGACGCGGTTTTGGTGACGCCGACTGCTATCGCGGTGCTTCCCCCGGCGAGGTCGGTCGCCTCGGCCACTGCGGGTTTGAACACGCTGACCGCCAGTGCCTTGTTGCCCGCGGTGGCGTGGGCGCTGGCGCCGGCGGCGGATGTGTCGCCGATGTGGATCGGGTTGCCGGTGCCGTTGTCATAGGCGACGCCCGGGGACGCCTCTGCGACCCCGGCGCCGGTCAAACCAGCGGTGAATAGCCCTGCGGCTATTGCTATGCGGATCATGGCGGAACCTTCCGAGACGTAGACCTCAGTTGCACTGACATCAGCATGCTCGTGTTCCGCTGGAACTATCTAGAGTGCGACCTCACTCGGTTTCCAGGCGAGAGACTGCTCAGCCGAGGCCTTGCAGCCCCGCCGCGGCGGCGACGGCAGCGCCGGCGAAGTCGTTTTCGCGAAGCTTCGGTTCGATGTTGTTGCGCCGCATGTCGTCGACCGCCTGTTCCGACCCGTTCGCGGCGGCCGGTGAGACCAGAAAGGCGTACTTTCGCTGTTTGGTCGCCACAGCGAGGATCGCGTCCCGGTCCTCCATCTTGGTCAGCGAACGGGTCGTGCGGGCCCACTCCACGGGCGGGACGTTGAAGGCGTCGACGTAGACCACCCACAACCGGACGTCGCGGGCTTCCTGCAGACTCTTGACGGCGGACTTCACCTCGGCGGCCTGCTCGCTGCTCAGCGCTCCGGCGGAATCGGTGACGGCAAGGTCCAGTTTCATCGGCGCCGTCGCGGCCGTCGGCGCCTGCGGGACTTCCGACGGCGCGGGCGCCGGAGATTGCGCACCCTCCGATGGCGCGGCCGTCGGGGATGCGGGCTGCACCGTCTCCTGACTGGTGGTCGCCGTGTCGTCCTTGCGCAGAAGGGCTTTCACCCCGAAGCCGATCCCGCCCAGTAGTGACAGGCCGACGACGATGACCGCGATCCGCTTCGGCCAGACGTACTTGATCGGCGGGCGCGGACCCGTGGGCCGGCCGTCGACAGTGCTGAATGAATCGGCCTCGGGATAGGGCGGGATGCTCATCCTGGTGAGCCTAGCGACGACGCGTCCCAGCCAGCTGCGCCGCGTCTGCACTCGGCCCCAGAGGCGCGGCTTGTCGACTCTGGCGACAGTTCGCCGCGCCCGGCTGCCGCCGTGGTCTCGAAGCTGGGCGCAAAGAAGCATTCTCCAGCGGTAATCTCAGCCCATGACGCCAATAACCTGGTTCTACGTCGTACTGCTCGTTATCTTCGCCATCTCGGCCGCGACTGTCGGCCGAGAGTGACCATCACCAACGTGGACATGTGCCTTCGGTCGTTATGGGCGCATAGGTAAACGAATATCCGATGCCGGACAACTCCACCACATCCCCGACCATCTACCCCTGACTCAAACCCGGCCGGTAATCCGCCACCTGCGCCTCAGCAGCAAGCAACTCACCCAACTCACCCTCCTGCTGGGCCACGAACACACCCATGACCTGCCGACACACTTCCGGCACGCTCACCCCGCGCGCGTCAGCAATACGCTTCAGCCCCAGCAGCATTGACGTCGTCAAATGAAATTGCACGGCGAATTGACCACACGAACCATCCTCAGGCGGTGACCCCGGACCCACCACCACAGGGTCGTCCAGGGCGAACTCACCCACCTCGCCATGCCGGCCCCTATCAACAACCCCACCACCATCGCCGACGCCCGGCTCCCCGAACTCCGCGTGACTGAACAAACCCATTCCGCCCACGCTAGGGTCCGTTGAGTGGTTAGCGCCAGCGGCCCCAATGATCGTCAACGTGTTGCCGGAAGCATCGGATACCTAGACGAACCCGGTCGTGGGATCACTCGCAACACCAGTGGGTGAGCCGCATCAAACTCGGGATGGTTCAGTCTGCGTCTGGCTGACAGCAATTGAACCTGCGACCACTCGACCTCCAGACATCGCGACGGCGTGTCGCGTTGTCCCCCAATGTCTCTCACTGTCGCCGCCTCCCTGTTGTGGGACGATCAGACACTCAGCGCAACATCCAGCTAGGACCCGATTTTTGGGCGCGTTGCCGTACCGGTTGATGTCGGACAATGACCCGGAATGCTAACGCGCAAGGCCGAGGCGCAACGATCACGCGTTACGCAGCTACCCACCGATGGCTCCCCAGCCTCCTGCACCACCCTGCTGGATCAGCGGCGCCCCACCGGGGGTCCCAGCCGCTCCATTGCCGTTTGAACCCCCGGCGCCTCCGTAACCGCCCGGAGCCCAATCACCGTTTGCCCAGTCGCCATAGCCGCCATTGCCCCCGACGCCGCCCTGGCCTCCATTACCGCCCCAAGCGGCCACCAGCCCGGAACCGCCGTTTCCACCAGCGCCCCCAGTCCCTCCGGGAGCACCATTGCCACCGTCCCCGAAATGGTCCGTTGCAGCGCCTCCCGAGCCACCGTTGCCGCCGGTGCCGCCTTGACCGCCGGTGCCGCCTTGTCCAGTAGGGCCGCCAGCGCCGCCGTTACCGCCTTGCCCGCCGGCGCCGGCGACAGCACCATCGCCTGCTGTTCCGTTGAAGTTTGGGTCATCGCCACCGGTGCCTCCATTGCCGGCTGCACCGCCGGTGCCGCCGGGCCCGCCCTGTCCGGCGGCACCCCCGGTTCCGGCAGGGCCGCCTTCGCCGCCCGGCCCTCCATTGCCACCGGGGCCGCCACCGTAGCCGTTAGCAGGGTCACCAACGCCGCCCGGGCTTCCAGTCCCACCCGCGCCACCGGCCCCTCCTGACCCATTTAGGCCGCCGGGCAATCCATTGCCACCGGCTCCGCCAGCACCTCCGGCGCCACCGGCACCCCCGTTCGTGCCGTCGAGATTCCATCCTGCAGGTGAATCTGCGGATGTGCCGCCTGGGCCACCTGCGCCGCCCTGCCCGCCGGCTCCCCCGTTACCAGGTGCGCCCCCGGACCCGCCTGTTCCGGCTGGGCCAGCGTTGCCGCCCGCGCCGCCGGCTCCACCACTACCTCCCGGACCGGCGGGGACTGAGAATGCCGGTTGTGTCTGGCACCCGCTCGACGGGCAGGGCGGCGGTTCGCGTACCGGGCCTTGCATGATCCCGGCTTCGCCCAGCGCCCCTTGCGCACCGTCGCCGCCACTGCCACCGTCGCCGCCGCTGCCGTTGACCCCGTTGGGACCCCCACTGCCTCCGGCTCCGCCCGCGCCTCCTGAACCGCCATTTGCACCGCTCCAACCGAGACCATCGACTCCGGTTGCGCCCAGGCCCCCAGTCCCGCCGCTCCCGCCAGCGCCGCCGGTGCCAGCTGTACCGGGGCTTCCTCCCATGCCCCCGGTGCCGGCCGCGCCACCGACACCGGCTGCTCCCCCGCTACCACCCGTTCCGCCGTTGCCACCAGTGCCGGGAAGATGCGGTGGGAGATCCTGATACCAAATGCCAGGGAAACCGTCTTCACCAGCGCCACCAAGGCCGCCCGGACCGCCATCTCCACCCGCTCCGCCGCTGCCATTTTGTCCACCTGGGCCGGCATTGCCCCCGTTGCCGCCGGCACCACCTTGGCCACCAGCGAATCCGGGTGTTCCATCTCCACCATCGTTTGAGTGAATATTGGATGGATCGGTGTGTGGCTGAACACCGACCACACCGTCCGCTCCGATTCCGCCGGTCCCACCAACGCCACCATTGCCGCCGTTACCGGCAAGGGCGCCGCCGTTACCGCCGTTCCCGCCATTTCCCCCGTTCTGCCCTGAGCTGGTTACGCCGTTTACACCGCTGCCACCGTTACCCCCGTTTCCGCCATTACCGTTCTGACCGGCGTTGCCACCATTGCCGCCGTTACCCCCGCTACCGGGAGCGCCATCAGCACCGTTGCCGCCGTTGCCGTAGAGAGTGCCTCCATCGGCTCCGTTGGCGCCCGGCGTAGTGGCGTCGGCACCGTCGCCGATGACGAGTTGACCGTTTTCGATCAGCTGCGTTTGGTTGGAAGCGCCGAATCCGCCGTGAGCCCCGGCGTTTCCTTCGGCACCGTTGACGCCGTCCAGGCCATGGGCCGCTGGACTGCCCGTAATGCCGTCACCGCCGATTCCGCCCCGTCCGCCCAGCCCGGCGGTACCGGCCACACCCCCCAGACCCCCGCTGCCGCCCCGACCCCCCCGACCCCCGGCGCCACCGGCGGCGCCTACGGCGTCGAAATAGCCGGTCCCTCCGTCGGCCCCATTGCCGCCATTGCCGCCCACGCCGCCATCGCCACCGCGCCCGCCACGTCCGGCCGCGCCACCGCTACCCCCGGCACCGAAGATCGACCCCCCGCCGCCGGCCCCGCCAGCGCCCCCGTTTCCACCCGCCGCACCCGCTACACCGGCGCCGCCATCACCGCCGTCACCACCCTTGCCCGCCGAGGCCCCAGCCCCGGCACCGCGATACACCGACAGCCCGCCAATGCCCCCGTCACCACCATTGCCGCCCTTGGCCGCATCACCGCCGCGGCCGCCGTCCCCACCGCTCGCAGCGCCGTCCCTCGATGCTGCGGCCCCACCTTCGCCGCCCTTGCCGCCATCACCGCCGATCGCCCCACCGTCACCGCCGCGCCCGCCGGTGCCCCCGAAGGCAGTCCCAATCACGCCGTAGGAATCTTGTCCGCTGCCGCCGGCACCGCCCGATTGGGTGTTCACCCCGTCGGTGCCGCTGCCGCCGGCGGCGGCGGCCTTTCCGACAACCGCTTTCTCAGCGTCAGTGATGCCGTTATAGCTGTTGCCGGCGCTAGCAGGCAGGGTCGCCACGATCGGGCTCAGGCCCTTGCCGCCCTGGCCGCCCGCACCACCGGCCCCACCGGCGCCGCCGGTACCAAAGACCAGACCGGCACGACCGCCCACTCCGCCTGAGCCACCGACCCCGCCGACCTGGTTGTCCAACCCCGCCGCCCCAGTCCCGCCGGCACCGCCATCCCCGCCCGAGCCGGCCAGGGTCCCACCCCGACCACCGGCGCCGCCGTTCTGCCCCGTGCCCCCGGCACCGCCATCCCCGCCGCGGCCGAACAACCCGGCGCTTCCGCCGGCCCCACCAGCAAAACCGTTGCCCCCGTTGCCAATCAGACCGCCGTTACCACCCGTGCAGCCCGCACTGCTCGTACACGTCGAAGACGACCACGAAAACCCATTACCGATCAACACCCCACCATCAGGATGGGCAGCTGTGCCATTGCCGAACAACCACGGCACCCCAGCCTTGGCCGAACCCGCTGCCGCGGCCCACGCCGACGCTCCCGGCGCCACCCCCACAGGGGAATGCCCGACCACCGAAGACCGGCGACTCACCGCCACCACCGGCACGGACACTGCAGACACGGCCGCCGCGCCATGAGCACCCGGCCTCACCGAATGCGTCGCCTCCGGACTCACCGGACCAAGCTCGACCACCCCCACCACATACGGTGCCGACACCGACAGATCCGGTGACACATCGCTGCCCACATCACCGCTTCTTTTGGGAGCCTGCGCCTCACTCGAACGGCGATCACCCGGGCGGCGACCACGCGGCACATCGACAGCCGCCACGGCGTTGGAGGCAGACCCACCGGCGCGCGACCCACCACGAGCGCCTCCGGCCGGCTCCCCACCAGCAAGCCTCGATCCCGCCGCGACCTCAGCGTTCTGCCCCCCAACACGCCCCGGCTGAGGGGCCGGCGAGGACCCATCATCCGACCCTGACGACGACCCCACCGCCCCCGAACCACCACCGGAATCCGCCACCGCCAACGGCACGAGCGCCACCACCGACCCCACACCCAATACCGCGGCCAACACCCCCACCCGGCCCACCCATAGCGCATGCTCTCGAATCGTGGCGACCGCGCCTACCAACGTCGGTCCTCCTGGCAGCCCCGAACCGCCAACTCCGAAACACCCAACCGGCATGGACGACTCCCACACTCAAACACGGCGTAAATACACGAGGCCACAACTATCCCCCACCACGAAATGACCGTATGAAGAAATCGCCATACCGTTTGCCGCGTCGTTCGCGGTGTCAGCCGGGGCGAATGTGAAAGCCGTTCAGCGCATGTCGGGCCATGCCTCGGCGGCGATGACTCTAGACATCTATGCCGACCTGTTCGACGAGGACCTCGACGGGGTTGCAGTTGCTCTGGACCTGGCCCGGGAAAAGTGTGTCCGAGATCCGCCCAGCTGGCGTCCAAAGGAGCGAGCTGAGGACCAAATAACCGGTCTGAACAGCTCGTGTGTATTAACCACTCGAGTGGGCGTGGACGGTATCGAACCCCCGACCACTGGTGTGTAAAGGGACCGGCGAAAGTGAACAGGTGTTCTAGGGTGTCCAGCACGTCCAGCTCAGGGCCGGTGCCCGTGTCCCCTGACGCTGCTATGTCCACCGTGGCCGTTCGTGTCTTGGCAACTTGGCGACAACTTGGCGAACGGGCGTTCGAGGAACACTGGCACGACCACATCGGCAGGATCAACGCGGGCACAGCACCGCATGGTGGCTATCCCGAGATACGGTCAACACGAGTATCACGCCGGATATGACGCAAATCTTCTAGCCCCCTTTGATAGGAAGTCACAAGCGTGGGGGCGCCAATGAAACGACTTCGCAACATAGTGGTTGCCGCCCCGACGACTGTCCTGACGGCGGCGTTGTACTGATCTCCGGGGCTGCTCATTCTGCCGCTGACCCGTTTGATCCACACGTACCCAATGTTGGGACCGGCTGGTGTCCCGGGGTTGGCGCCGTGTCGTTCACACTCGGCAGCTGGTGTGACGGCATTCCCTACGACGACAGCACGCGCTGGCACTACGACCTGGCCCCCAACTTCATGAAACTGTGGTGCGTCACCGGGGACAGCAACATATTTCCTGCAAGCGCGAATAGATCGCTGCTCAGCATTGTCAGCCGGGGCTGCCCGGTGACCCGTTGCCAGCGCCGCCGGACCCGCCGCTGCCGCCTCCGCCGCCCGGCGTGCCGCCGTTCCCGCCGTCACCGCCGGTGTCGGTCGCACTCGTTCCTCCCGGGCCGCCAGCGCCGCCGCTCACAGGGCCGGCGCCTCCAGAAGGTTTCGTAGCGTTGCCGCCGTTGCCGCCATTGCCGCCCCTCCCCGACAGTCCGTTACCACCGCTGCCACCGTTGCCTCCATTGGTGAATGCGGCGCCTCCCGCAGCTAACGTGGCGTTGCCGCCGTTGCCGCCGGCTCCGCCGGTGGTGCCATTGCCTCCCGCGCCGCCGCTACCCGCGGGTCGAGAACCGGAGGCAATTGTCACGTTGCCGCCATCGCCTCCGCGGCCGCCGTTGCCGGTGCCGCCGTCCAAGCCCGCAGTGCTGCCCGTGCCGCCCGCACCGCCTGCCGCGCCGTCGCCGCCCAGACCGCCGCTACCCGCGAAGCTAACGGAGCAGCACGCATTGCCGCCGGTGCCACCGGTGCCGCCGGTGCCGCCGTTGGCCCCGTTACCGCCGTTGCCCTGGGCGCCGGTCTTCCCCTCGGCCCCGGTCAGGCCGCCAGTGCCCCCGATTCCCCGGACGCCGCCGCCACCGGCCTGCCCAGCGGCTCCGCCGTTGCCGCCGCCTCCGCCGGGACTCCCGTCGATTCCACGGCCGCCATTCTCGGCATCGAAACCGCGCACGCCGGAATTGGCGCCGTTAGCGCCGTTGCCGCCGTTAGCGCCGGCCGCGCCGTTGCCGCCGTCACCGCCGTTGCCGCCGTCGGCGCCGTTGCCGCCGTCACCGTTGAGGCCGGCCATCCCGTCAATACCGGCTTGTCCGCCGGTGCCGCCGGTCCCCGCCGCGCCGCCGCTGCCTGCTGCTCCGGCGTTGCCGCCCTTGCCGCCGTTGCCGCCGTCCTGGCCGTCGACCCCGTTGGCCCCTTTGGCGCCGGCGACTGTGGCGTTGGCGCCGCTGCCGCCGGTGACTCCGTCGGCGCCGTTGCCGCCCTTGCCGCCCGCGCCGCCGTTGGCGCCGTTGCCGCCGTTGCCGTTGATGCCGACGGTTCCGTTGACGCCAGCTTGTCCGCCGGTACCGCCGATGCCGGCAGCGCCGCCTTTGCCTGCTTGTCCGCCGCCGCCGCCCTGTCCGCCGTTGCCGCCGGCTTGGCCGTTGACTCCGCCGGCTCCGTTGCCCCCGGCGACAGTGGCGTTGCCTCCGGCGCCGCCGCCGGATCCGTCAGTGCCGTTGGCGCCGTTGCCGCCGTTGCCTCCGGTGCCGCCGGCGCCGCCGTCACCGTTGATGCCGGCGATTCCTGCGCGGCCGAAGAACCCTGACGCACCCCCGGGGCCGGCGTTGCCGCCTGCGCCCCCGTCGCCGCCGTGGCCGCCTTTGATGCCGGCGCCACCGTCGGCGCCAGATGTGTTGACGGCCAGCCCGTTTGCGCCTAACCCGCCGTTACCGCCGCCGCCGCCGGTAGCACCGGCACCGCCGCGTCCGCCATCGCCCATCAAGATGCCGCCGGCACCACCCATGCCGCCGGCACCACCCGTACCGCCGTCGGTGCCGTTTTGCGCGGAAGTGCCATGGACGCCCACGGCGCCGTTTCCCCCCGCTCCTCCGTTGCCTATCAGCAAGCCGCCGCGGCCGCCATCCCCGCCGGCACCCCCCGCCGTCGAGGCATTGCCGCCGGCACCACCGTTGCCGACAAGTCCGGCATCCCCGCCTCGGCCAACGTTGGCGGCGTTGCCGGCGCTGCCCATGAACAGTCCAGCGTTGCCGCCGTTGCACGTGGCACCGGTGCAGTCGGAGGATGCGTTGTAGCCGTTGCCGATCAACAGTCCCGCATTGGGATGGCTTGCGGTGCCATCGCCGATGAATGTCGCGAGCAACGAGCTAATCGCCTCGCTGCCGGCGGCAACGGGCAAGTGCGGCGCGGTCGTGCCGGGGGCTACGCCCGCGCCGATCAGTGCGTTCCGGTGGGGTCCAGTTTCGCCGGTTTGCACGCACAGCGGGTCGCTGCAGGGCTGGCTCGTCAGAGGAGACGAGATGTCGGTCAGGCGCACCGCCGGTGAGGCGCTTCGCGCGGGTGTATCGCTGGGCGTAGAAACGGCCAGCCAGAACGCAACCCCGCTGAGTGCGATGCCGGTGGCGATGAACGGACGATTCGATGGCCTCACGGCATCTCCCAAACGTAGGTCTAACCTTCGTCGAAGGAGCAAAAGTCTCGACCTCCGTTAGGGCAGCATAGCGCGAACCCAGCAAATCGTTGATGAAGTATCGCTACCGCCAATACGGGCCAGTTTGGCCCCTCTGCCAGTACAATTGCCTTCCAACTGGCGAATCCGCCAGGCAGCCGCCAGCCTTTCGGTAAACGATCTTGTGCGGGTGCACCCCGTCCGCCGCCGCGGTGCGGCGACACGCACCATCGCCAGCAGCTGTCATAGATCAGGCGGCTGCGGAGCCGGGCGACCTCGGGTCCATGAAGATATGGGGAACGCCGTACGTGTGGCTGGGCAGCGACGCCGACCGCGAGATCGCTCGCAAGTACGACGGCAACCCGCCGGAGAGGACCATCGCCTGAGCGGACTGTGTCCGCGTGGTGGAGCTGTGTCCGCAGTGCCTCAGCACCCGCAAGATTAGCGGTACGAAGTCGGCGCGCTAGCCTCAGTTTGGCGCACACTCTGGCAACTTCTTGGCAACTTATCCGTCGATGCGGCACCCGGTACCGCCCACAGCCGCCTACATGCATGGCCATGACCTGCAATAACTTTGGTGGGCGCGGAGGGTTTCGAACCCCCGACCGCTGGTGTGTAAAACCAGAGCTCTACCACTGAGCTACACGCCCGGGAAACGAACACGGGCCGTGCCCATGCCATCGGGGAGGGTACCCGGCTGGGCCTCCGCTGCGGAAATTCTTCAGCCGGTCAGCGCCGCCAGGGCATCGGTCCACACCCGTTGGTCGCGCGCCTCGCCGGGCTGCTTGCACTCGGCGAACCGCACCACACCGGAGCGGTCGATGACGAAAGTGCCACGGTTGGAGAAGCCGGCGTCGGCGTTGAACACCCCGTAGGCCTGCGCCACCGCGCCGTGCGGCCAGAAGTCGGAGAGCACCGGGAAGGTGAAGCCGCTCTCGGTGGCCCAGATCTTGTGGGTGGGCGGCGGGCCGACGGAGATCGCCAGCGTCGCGGTGTCGTCGTTGTCGTAGGTGGGCAGGTTGTCGCGCACCTCGTCGAGCTCGCCCTGGCAGATGCCGGTGAAGGCCAACGGGAAGAACACCAGCAGCACGTTCTTGCGGCCGCGGAAATCACTGAGGGTGACGGGCTGGCCGTTCTGGTCCTTCAGCGTGAAGTCCGGCGCCTCGGCCCCGACCTCCAGCGTCACGAACGCCTCCCGGCCGCTTTGGATTTCGGTTGCACCAGCCGGCTGCCGATCCAGTCGCCCAGGTTCGCCGACGAGGTCTGCATCAGCCCAGCCGTCGGCGCGGCCTCGGCGATCTCGGCCGGCTGCACGTGGCCTGGTTTACCCGTCTTCGGCGTCAGTACCCACACGACTCCGTCGTCGGCCAGCGGCGCGATGGCGTCCATCAGCCGGTCCACCAGATCGCCGTCCTCGTCACGCCACCACAGCAGCACCACATCGATGACCTCGTCGGCATCCTCGTCGAGAAGGTCGCTGCCGCAGGCATCCTCGACATCGGCGCGGATGTCGTCGTCGGTGTCTTCGTCCCAGCCCAGCTCCTGGACGATCTGATCGTGGTGGACGCCCAGCCTCTGGGCATAGTTGCGACCGCTGTCATCCGCGGCGACCACTGTGGGAACCTCCTTCTGTCTGTCGTGCGCCTAATAGTCGCACGCCGCACCTGGTCATAGTCCTTACCGTCGGTTTCTTTCAGTACGTGGCGTCACACAGCTGCAACGCCGACGAACGGGCGTCGTTGAGCTCACCGACGACCTTGTTGAACCGCTCCGGATCGGCCTTGCCCATGATCGCGTCCGCGGTGGCCCGCGCGCCATCGATCCAGGCCTTGAACGCCTTCTTGACCTCGTCGGGGACGGCGTCGCTGATGCTCGATTCCACCGCGTCGGCGCTCTGGTTGAGGCCGTCGACCGCCGGGCCCTCGGTCTTGGCGACGTCGTCGCCCTTTTTCTTGTTGAAGGCGTCGACATAGGCGTTCAGCGCGTCGATGGCGTCGGCGCTGGTGGTCGACAGGGTCTCGCAGGTGTCGTGGACGGCCTGGGTGGTCATCGACGCCTGGCGTTCGGACTCCCGGGAGCTGGAGCTGGCCGCCGAGGACGACGACGACAGCGACACCGAGGTCCGGTAGGCCGGCGCCTCGCCGGCGTTCACGGCCGCGTCGCCGCCCGTCACGCTCGTGCAGGACACCGTCACCATCGACAGCGCCGCGGCGCCGGCCGCGAGCAGTCCGGCGACGCGCAGCCCGCGCGGGTTTCCGCTCAGCACGGGTGCAGACGTTACCGCCTCCGCCGAGCTCTGCGCGCGGGGCGGGAATTTCCTCGTTCCCTCTTGTGCACTCTGCGCCGTGAGCGACGCGAGTGCGGCACGATAGGACCCGTACCGACCCCTACCCTGCGCCAGCCCACGAGGAGTGGAAGTGACGACCGAGTTCGCGCGCGATCAACGGACCCAAAGGCCCGGTAGCCCAATCGAATCCGACCGGGTTCGGGTCATCCGGGAGGGGGTCGCGTCGTATCTGCCCGATATCGACGCCGACGAGACCGAGGAGTGGCTGGAGTCGTTCGATGATCTGCTGGCCCGCTCCGGCCCGGCCCGCGCCCGCTACCTGATGCTGCGCCTGCTCGAGCGCGCCGGTGAACAACGGGTCGCCATCCCCGCCCTCACCTCGACCGATTACGTCAACACCATCCCCACCGAGCTGGAGCCCTGGTTCCCCGGCGACGAGGATGTCGAGCGGCGCTATCGCCGCTGGATCCGCTGGAACGCGGCGATCATGGTGCACCGGGCCCAGCGCCCAGGCGTGGGCGTGGGCGGCCACATCTCGACCTACGCCTCGTCGGCGGCGCTGTACGAGGTGGGCTTCAACCATTTCTTCCGCGGCAAGTCCCACCCCGGCGGCGGTGACCAGGTCTTCATCCAGGGCCACGCCTCCCCCGGCATCTACGCCCGCGCCTTTCTGGAGGGCCGGCTGTCCGCGGACCAGCTCGACGGCTTCCGCCAGGAGCACAGCCATCCGGGCGGCGGCCTGCCGTCCTACCCACACCCCCGCCTGATGCCGGACTTCTGGGAGTTCCCGACGGTGTCGATGGGCCTGGGCCCGATGAATGCGATCTACCAGGCCCGGTTCAACCACTATCTGCACGACCGCGGCATCAAGGACACCTCGGATCAGCACGTCTGGGCGTTCCTGGGCGACGGCGAGATGGACGAGCCGGAGAGCCGGGGGCTGATCCAGGTGGCCGCCAACGAGGCGCTGGACAACCTGACCTTCGTCATCAACTGCAACCTGCAGCGCCTCGACGGCCCGGTGCGCGGCAACGGCAAGATCATCCAGGAGCTGGAGTCGTTCTTCCGCGGCGCCGGCTGGAACGTCATCAAGGTGGTCTGGGGCCGTGAGTGGGACGCCCTGCTGCACGCCGACAAGGACGGCGCGCTGGTGAACCTGATGAACACCACCCCGGACGGCGACTACCAGACCTACCGCGCCAACAACGGCGCCTACGTCCGCGAGCACTTCTTCGGCCGCGACCCGCGCACCAAGGCGCTGGTGCAGAACATCTCCGACGCCGACATCTGGAACCTCAAGCGCGGCGGCCACGACTACCGCAAGGTCTACGCCGCCTACCGCGCGGCGATGGAGCACAAGGGGCAGCCCACGGTCATCCTGGCCAAGACCATCAAGGGCTACACCCTGGGCGCGCACTTCCAGGGCCGCAACGCCACCCACCAGATGAAAAAGCTTGCGCTGCAAGACCTCAAGGACTTCCGCGACGCGATCCGCATCCCGATCACCGACGCCCAGCTCGAGGAGAACCCCTACCTCCCGCCGTACTACCACCCGGGTCCCGAAGCGCCGGAGATCCGCTACCTGCTGGACCGCCGCACCGCCCTGGGCGGGTTCGTCCCGCAGCGGCGCAACAGCGCCAAGCCGCTCACCCTGCCGCCGCGGGATATCTACAAGCCGCTCAAGGGCGGCTCGGGCCACCAGGAGGTCGCCACCACCATGGCGACCGTCCGGGTGTTCAAGGAGCTGCTGCGCGACTCCAACATCGGCAAGCGGATCGTGCCGATCATCCCCGACGAGGCCCGAACCTTCGGCATGGACTCGTGGTTCCCGACGCTAATGATCTACAACCGCAACGGCCAGCTGTACACCGCGGTGGATGCGCAGCTGATGTTGGCCTACAAGGAGAGCGAAACCGGCCAGATCCTGCACGAGGGCATCAACGAGGCGGGTTCCTGCGCCTCGTTCGCCGCGGTGGGCACGTCGTACTCCACCCACAACGAGCCGATGATCCCGGTCTACATCTTCTATTCGATGTTCGGCTTCCAGCGCACCGGCGACAGCTTCTGGGCCGCGGCCGACCAGATGGCCCGTGGCTTCGTGCTCGGCGCCACGGCCGGCCGCACCACGCTGACCGGCGAGGGCCTGCAGCACGCCGACGGCCATTCCCAGCTGCTGGCGTCGACCAACCCGGCGGTGGTGGCCTACGACCCGGCCTTCGCCTACGAACTGGCCTACATCATCGAGAGCGGCCTGGCCCGGATGTTCGGGGAGAACCCGGAGAACGTCTTCTTCTACATCACCATCTACAACGAGCCCTACGCCCAGCCTGCCGAGCCGGAGAACCTCGACGTCGATCAGCTGCTCAAGGGCATGTATCGCGTCCACGCGGCACCGGAGAAGCGCAGCAGCGTCGCACAGATCCTGGCCTCCGGCGTGGCCATGCCGGACGCCCTGCGGGCGGCCGCCATGCTGGCCGAGCGCTGGGACGTCGCCGCCGACGTGTGGTCGGTGACGAGCTGGAACGAGATGCACCGCGACGGCCTGGAGGTGGAGAAGGAGCGGCTGCGTCACCCCGATCGGCAGGTGCGCACCCCGTTCGTCACCGAGCAGCTGGCCCGCACCGCCGGTCCGGTGGTGGCGGTGTCGGACTGGATGCGCGCGGTCCCCGAGCAGATCCGCCAGTGGGTGCCCAACACCTACGTCACCCTGGGCACCGACGGCTTCGGCTTCTCCGACACCCGGCCTGCCGCCCGCCGCTACTTCAACACCGACGCCGAGTCGGTGGTCGTGGCCGTGCTCGAGGCGTTGGCCCGCGACGGCGAGATCGACCCCTCGGTGGCCGTCGCGGCGGCCAGGGAATACCGGATCGACGACGTGCTGGCCGCGCCCGAGCAGACCTCGGACAGCGGGGTCGCCTAGGTCGGCCCCGGCGTCGAGTGAGGAACCTTGCAGGGATCTACTCGCTCGAACACCGTCGGCAAGGTTCCTCACTCAACGGACCTGGGGAGCAGTCCGCCTACCCCATTTGGCGCTTTCTTCCAAAATCTGGCGTAGCTTTTAGTGGTGCCCGACAACTCAGTCGTCGAACAGCGCCGCTCTCCGCTGGAACTGCTGGCCGACATTCCGGAAGCCACGCTCCGCCGGCTGAAAGGCAGATCCGGCCGGCTGGCCACCGAGGCCGTCCAGACCATGGAGCAACGGCTGCCGTTCTTCGCCCGCCTGGAGGCCTCCCAACGCTCCAGCGTGCAACTGGTGGTGCAGGCAGCGGTGGTGAACTTCGCCGAGTGGGTCCGCAACCCGGAAAGCCAGGTCGGCTACACCGCGCAGGCCTTCGAACTGGTGCCCAAGGACCTGACCCGCCACATCGCCCTGGCCCAGACCGTCGACATGGTGCGGGTGACGATGGAGTTCTTCGAGGAAGTCGTCCCGATGGTGGCCCGCAACGAGGAGCAGACGACCGCGCTGACCATCGGCATCCTGCGCTACAGCCGCGATCTGGCCTTCGCCGCGGCCAGCGCCTACGCCGACGCGGCCGAGGCCCGCGGATCCTGGGACAGCCGGATGGAGGCCAGCGTCGTCGACGCGGTGGTGCGCGGGGATGCCGGACCTGAACTGCTCTCCCGCGCCGCCGCGCTGAACTGGGACACCACCGCCCCGGCCACCGTGGTCGTCGGCACGCCGCCGTCGGGTCGGGAGGAACTGGCCGGCGAGGACGTCCGCGCCATCGCCCTGCGCCACGAGCGCGCCGCGCTGGCCGACATCCACGGCACCTGGCTGATCGCGATCATCTCCGGCCCACTGTCGCCCACCGACCGCTTCTTCAACGACCTGCTGACCGCGTTCTCCGACGGGCCGGTGGTGATCGGTCCGACCGCCCCCATGCTCACCGCCGCCTATCTCAGCGCCGCGGAGGCGATCTCGGGAATGAACGCGGTGGCCGGCTGGGGCGGGGCGCCGCGGCCGGTCGCGGCCCGGGAACTGCTGCCCGAGCGCGCGCTGCTCGGGGACAGCTCAGCCGTGACCGCCCTCTACAACGAGATCACCCGGCCCCTGGCCGACGCCGGCCCGGTGCTGACCGAGACCCTCGATGCCTATCTCGACAGCGGCGGGGCAATCGAGGCATGCGCCCGGAAACTGTTCGTTCATCCAAATACGGTCCGTTATCGGTTGAAGCGGATCACCGACTTCACCGGCCGCGATCCCACCGTGCCCCGGGACGCCTACATCCTTCGGGTGGCGACGACGGTCGGCCGGCTGGGCTACCTGCCGGTGACACCGGCCACAGCGCAGACCAGAGCAAACGGCGTAGTGACGCCGCCCACGCCGCCGCTGGTGGGTTCCTGAGCCGGGCACTCGACACCTGTCAGATCGCGGGAATATCTCGCTGACGTCGCATCATCGGGCAATTTTGTAGGGATTCCACAAAAACCTAAGACAAGGTTCATAATCCTTTACACCCTGAAAACCGGCGTTCACAGTGTTCTCTTAGAGACGTGATCGCGTTGCTCGCGCCCGGACAGGGCTCCCAGACACCCGGCATGCTCGCCGAGTGGTTGGAGTTGCCCGGTGCCGCCGACCGCATCAACACCTGGTCGGACATCAGCGGCCTGGACCTGGCCCGGCTGGGCACCACGGCCACCGCCGAGGAGATCACCGACACCGCCGTGACGCAGCCGCTGGTGGTCGCCACCACGCTGCTGGCCTACGCCGAGTTCGCCAAGCGCGGCCTGCCCGCCAGCACGGTCGTCGCCGGTCATTCGGTGGGCGAGATCGCCGCGTACGCCATCGCCGGCGTCATCTCCCCCGACCAGGCGGTCACGCTCGCCTCCGTCCGCGGCGCCGAGATGGCCAAGGCCTGCGCGGCCGAGGCCACCGGCATGGCGGCGGTCCTGGGCGGCGACGAGGCCGAGGTGCTGTCCCGCCTGGAGGCCCTGGAGCTGATCCCGGCCAACCGCAACGCCGCGGGGCAGATCGTCGCGGCCGGCGCCGTCGCAGCGCTGGAGAAGCTGGCCGAGGATCCGCCGGCCAAGGCCCGGGTCCGCCAGCTGGCCACCGCCGGCGCCTTCCACACCCACTTCATGGCCGCGGCGCTGGCGGGCTACACCGAAGCCGCCGCAGCCGTTACCCCCGCCGACCCCACCACCACGCTGCTGTCGAACTACGACGGACAGCCGGTGGCCTCGGGCGCCGACGCGATGGAGAAGCTGGTCGCGCAGATGACCCGGCCGGTGCGCTGGGACCTGTGCACCGAGACCATGCGAAAGCTCGACACCACGGCAATCGTCGAGTTCCCGCCCGCGGGCACTCTGACCGGCATTGCCAAACGTGAACTTCGGGGCGTCGCGACGCACGCCGTCAAGACACCCGCAGATCTGGACGGGCTGACCGAACTCTAGGTCAGCCCCATCCGGAAGCACCACCGAGTACGAAACCTCAAGTAGCACAACCGATTACCGAAGGGAGCCACACTGTGGCCGCCAGCCAGGAAGAAATCATTGCCGGTCTCGCCGAGATCATCGAAGAGGTCACCGGCATCGAGCCGTCCGAAGTGACCCCCGAGAAGTCCTTCGTCGACGACCTCGACATCGACTCGCTGTCGATGGTGGAGATCGCGGTGCAGACCGAGGACAAGTACGGCGTGAAGATCCCCGACGAGGACCTGGCCGGTCTGCGCACCGTCGGTGACGTCGTCGCCTACATCCAGAAGCTCGAGGAAGAGAACCCCGAGGCTGCCGCGGCCCTGCGCGAGAAGTTCGGTTCGGACAAGTGACCAAGCCTTCCACTGCTAACGGGGGGTTCCCGAACGTCGTGGTGACCGCCGTCGAGGCGACCACGGCACTCGGCGCTGACATCGACGGCACGTGGAAGGCCCTGTTGGCCGGCGAAAGCGGGATCCGGGTCCTCGAGGACGAGTTCGTCACCAAGTGGGACCTTCCAGTGAAGATCGGCGGGCACCTCGTCGATCCGATCGACGACCACATGGGCCGGTTGGACATGCGACGGATGTCGTACGTCCAGCGGATGTCGAAGTACCTCGGTCGCAGAATGTGGGACTCCATCGGTGCTCCCGAGGTGGACCCGGACCGCTTCACGGTCGTCGTCGGCACCGGTCTGGGTGGCGGCGAGAAGATCGTCGAGACCTACGACCTGATGAACGAGGGCGGCCCCCGCAAGGTCTCGCCGCTGGCCGTTCAGATGATCATGCCCAACGGCGCGGCGGCGGTCGTCGGCCTCGACCTTGGCGCCCGGGCGGGCGTCATCACGCCGGTCTCGGCGTGCTCGTCGGGGTCGGAGGCCATCGCCCACGCCTGGCGGCAGATCGTCATGGGTGACGCCGACATCGCCGTCTGCGGCGGGGTCGAGGGCATGATCGAGGCGCTGCCGATCGCGGCGTTCTCGATGATGCGCGCGATGTCGACCCGCAACGACGAGCCGGAGCGTGCCTCACGGCCGTTCGACAAGGACCGGGACGGATTCGTCTTCGGCGAGGCCGGTGCGCTGATGGTCATCGAGACCGAGGAGCACGCCAAGGCCCGCGGCGCCACGCCGCTGGCCCGGCTGATGGGTGCCGGCATCACGTCGGACGCCTATCACATGGTGGCGCCGTCTCCGGACGGTGCGCGTGCCGGACGGGCGATGACCCGGGCGATGGAGTTGGCGGGCCTGTCCGCCAAGGACATCAGCCACGTCAACGCCCACGGCACCGCCACGCCGATCGGCGACACCGCGGAGGCCAACGCCATCCGGGTCGCCGGGGTGGAGCACGCCGCGGTGTACGCGCCGAAGTCGGCGCTGGGCCACTCCATCGGGGCAGTCGGCGCGCTGGAGTCGATCCTGACCGTGCTCTCGCTGCGCGACGGGGTCATCCCCCCGACGCTCAACTACGAGACGCCCGATCCGGAGATCGATCTCGACGTCGTGGCCGGGGAACCGCGCTACGGCGACTACCAGTACGCGATCAACAACTCGTTCGGGTTCGGCGGACACAACGTGGCGCTGGCCTTCGGACGGTACTGATCCGGGGGGAAGGACCCAGCTTCGCAGATGGCACAGCTCACAACGGGTAACGGACTGCCGAGCGTGGTGGTCACTGGCTTCGCCATGACCACCGCGCTCGCGACCGACGCCGAAAACACCTGGAAGAAACTCCTCGACGGACAATCCGGCATCCGCAAGCTGGAGGATCCGTTCGTCGAGGAGTACGACCTGCCGGTTCGTATCGGCGGGCACCTCCTCGAGGATTTCGAGAGCGAGCTCAACAAGGTTGAGCTCCGGCGGATGTCCTATCTGCAGCGGATGGCGACGGTCGTCGGCCGCCGGGCCTGGCAGAACGCCGGATCCCCGGAGGTCGACACCCGCCGCCTGGCGGTGTCGGTCGGCACCGGCATGGGTTCGTCCGAAGAGTTGTTGTACGCCTACGACGACATGCGGAACAAGGGCCTGCGTGCGGTGTCCCCGCTCGTCGTCCAGAAGTTCATGCCCAACGGCCCGGCCGCGGTCATCGGACTCGAGCTCGGCGCGAAAGCCGGTGTCTCGACGGCCATCTCGGCGTGCGCGTCCGGATCGGAGGCCATCGCCAACGCCTGGCGCAACATCGTCTACGGCGAAGCCGACATAGCCATCTGCGGCGGCGTGGAGACCAAGATCGAGGCCGTGCCGATCGCCGGGTTCGCCCAGATGCGCATCGTGCTGTCGACCACCAACGACGACCCGGCCGGCGCCTGCCGCCCGTTCGACGTGGACCGCAACGGTTTCGTCTTCGGCGAAGCCGCGGCACTGATGGTGATCGAGACCGAGGAGCATGCGAAAGCCCGCGGCGCGAACATCATCGCCCGCATCATGGGCGCCTCGGTGACCTCGGACGGGTACCACCTCGTCGCGCCCGACCCCACCGGCGACCAGGCCGGCCAGGCCATCATCCGGGCGGTGCAACTGGCCGGGCTCAAGCCCAGCGACATCGACCACATCAACGCCCACGCGACGGGCACCTCGGTCGGTGACGTCGCGGAGGGCAAGGCCATCAACAAAGCGATGGGCGGCCACCGCCCGGCCGTCTACGCGCCGAAATCGGCGCTGGGCCACTCGGTGGGTGCTGTCGGTGCCGTGGAGTCGATCCTCACCGTGCTGGCGCTGCGCGACGGCGTCATCCCTCCCACGCTGAACCTGCGCAATCTCGACCCGGAGATCGACCTCGACGTCGTGGCGGGCGAGCCGCGCACCGGGAATTACCAGTACGCGGTGAACAACTCGTTCGGATTCGGTGGGCACAACGTCGCCATCGCGTTCGGCAAATACTGATCAGGAAGAGGTTCGGATGACGATCATGGCCCCCGAGGCTGTCGGCGAGTCGCTCGACCCGCGCGACCCGCTGTTGCGTCTGCGAACCTTCTTCGATCCCGACAGCGTCGAGCTGCTGCACGAGCGCGACAAGTCCGGCGTGCTCGCCGCATCGGGCACCGTCAACGGTGTGCGGACCATCGCGTTCTGCACCGACGGCACCGTCATGGGCGGCGCGATGGGCGTCGAGGGCTGCCGGCACATCGTGAACGCCTACGACCTCGCCATCGAGGAGCACAGCCCCATCGTCGGCATCTGGCACTCCGGCGGCGCCCGGCTGGCCGAGGGCGTGCGCGCGCTGCACGCGGTGGGCCTGGTGTTCGAGGCGATGATCCGCGCCTCCGGCCACGTCCCGCAGATCTCGGTGGTGGTCGGCTTCGCCGCCGGCGGCGCCGCCTACGGCCCGGCGCTGACCGACGTCGTCATCATGGCGCCGGAGGGCCGGGTGTTCGTCACCGGACCGGACATCGTGCGCAGCGTCACCGGCGAGGACGTCGACATGGAGTCCCTCGGCGGCCCGGACACCCACCACAAGAAGTCCGGTGTGTGCCACATCGTCGCCGACGACGAGCTCGACGCCTACGCGCGCGGCCGTCGTCTGGTCGAATACTTCTGCCAGCAGGGGCATTTCGATCGCAGCAAGGCCGAGGCCGGCGACGTCGACCTGCACGCGCTGCTTCCCGAGTCCTCCCGCCGCGCCTATGACGTACACCCCCTGGTGGATGCCCTGCTCGATGCGGATGCGCCGTTCGAGGAGTTCCAGTCGAAGTGGGCGCCGTCGATGGTGGTCGGCCTGGGCCGGCTCTCCGGGCGCACGGTCGGCGTGCTGGCCAACAACCCGCTGCGCCTGGGCGGCTGCCTGAACTCCGAAAGTGCGGAGAAGGCAGCGCGTTTCGTCCGGCTGTGCAACGCGTTCGGCATCCCGCTGGTGGTCATCGTCGACGTCCCCGGCTATCTGCCCGGCGTCGACCAGGAGTGGGGCGGCGTGGTTCGCCGGGGCGCGAAGCTGCTGCACGCCTTCGGCGAGGCGACGGTCCCGCGGGTGACGCTGGTGACGCGGAAGATCTACGGCGGGGCCTACATCGCGATGAATTCGCGCTCACTAGGCGCCACCAAGGTGTTCGCCTGGCCGGACGCCGAGGTCGCCGTCATGGGCGCCAAGGCGGCCGTAGGTATCCTGCACCGCAAGAAGCTTGCCGCCGCGCCCGAGCATGAGCGCGAGGCGCTGCACGAGGAACTCGCGGCCGAGCATGAGCGCATCGCGGGGGGCGTCGACAGCGCTATCGAGATCGGCGTGGTGGACGAGAAGATCGATCCCGCCCACACCCGCAGCAAGCTGACCCAGGCGCTGGCCGAGGCCCCGCACCGCCGCGGGCGGCACAAGAACATCCCGCTGTAACCCTTACTGCCCGGCAGCGGTTTTCGGCCCGTACCGGAACACCGCCAGCGCGGCAGCGACCATCACCGCGGCCAGGCCGATGACCGGTGCGACGACATACCGGGACAGTGTCGCGCCGACCACCGCTCCCCCACACATGGTCAGCACCACCCCGAAGCGCAGTTTCTCGCGTTCACCGGTCCCGCCGGCCAGCCGGCTGTCCGACCCGATGCCGACGATGGTGGCGGTCAGCACCGTGGTGCTGAGCTCCGGGATCCCGAACCGCCGCGCAGCGACGTTCTGGGCGCCGAAAACCATTGCCAGACCGGCGATCAGGATCAGCCTGCCGCTGCCGTGATAGCTCAACACACCCGTCCCGGCCAGCGCCGCCAGTATGGTCAGCACGACCACCTCGGTGCCCAGCGCCGCGGTCAGCCACACCCTCACCTCGTAGTCGAGATGCCGGGCGAACCGTCCGCCGATCACCGCGCCGAACACGAAGCTGATGAAGGCCACCACCGCCGCGGTCAGGTCGACCCCGGAGTGCGGGACGAACCAGAAACCGAGGAAGATCACGTTGCCGGTCATGTTGGCGACGAAGACGTGCCCGAGCACCAGCACGCTGACGGCGTCGATCAGGCCGGTGGCGAAGGTCAGCAACAACAGAGCCAGGACGGTGTGCCGGGCGGAAACCGGCGAGGCGACGGCCATGATCGCAAGTATTGCCGTCAGCGCACCGCGGCAAGCATTTCGTCGGCGACGGACACCGCGCGTTCCCGGTCGGCGGCCACCAGCCCGATGCGGGTGCGGCGGTCCAGAATGTCACCGGCGTCCAACGCGCCCTCATGGGTGACGGCGAACTCGAACTCCGCCCTGGTGACGTCGATGCCCTCGGCGACCTTCTCGGTGGGCCGGTCGCAGCGCGCCAGGACCAGGACGGCCGCCGCCTCGGCGCCGTACCGCGCCACCAGCGAGGCCGGAAGCTCTCCCGGAGCCTGCTGGGAGCCAACGTGATTGGCGCCCACCAGCGGCAGGTTGCGGGTGCGGCACGGCGTCTGGGGCAGGCCTCGTGCAGCGACCGCCTTGTCGAGCACGTCCTGAGCCATCAGCCGGTACTCGGTGAGCTTGCCGCCCACGATGGAGAACATGCCGGAGTCGTTCTGCAGCACCGCGTGGTCTCTGGACAGATCCGACGTCCGTCCTTCCCCCGCATCGATCAGTGGACGCAGACCCGCGTAGGCGCCGGCGACGTCGGCGGGTGTCAGTGCCGTCTGCAGTGCGGTGTTGACGGTGTCGAGCAGGAAACGGATCTCCTCCGGCGTCGGCTCCGGAACGTCCGGAATGGGCCCCGGTGCCTCCTCGTCGGTCAGGCCCAGATACACCCGGCCGAGTTGTTCGGGCATCGCGAAGACGAACCGGTTGGTCTCGCCGGGGATCGGAACCGTCAGCGCCGCAGTGGGATTGCCGAAGGCCGCCGCGTCGAACACCAGGTGTGTGCCGCGGCTCGGACGCAGCCGGATCGAGGAATCCACCTCGGCGGCCCACACGCCGGTCGCGTTGATCACCGCCCGTGCGGCGAGGTCGAAGGACTCCCCGGTCAGTTCGTCGGTGAGCCGAACCGACGAGCCGGTGGCGTGCGACGCCGAGACCTTGGTGAGGATCGTCGCCCCGTGCTGCGCGGCGGTCCGCGCCACGGCGACCACCAGCCGGGCGTCGTCGATCAACTGGCCGTCGTAGGCCAGCAGCCCGCCGTCGAGCCCGTCGCGGCGCACCGTCGGCGCCATCGCGATGGCCTCGGACGGCCCGATCCGCCGGGGCCGCGGCAGTACCGAGACCTTGGTGCCGGCCAGCGCGCGCAGGACGTCGCCGGCCTGGAAGCCCACCCGGACCAGCGCACGCTGTGCGCGGCTCATGTCCGGCAGCAGCGGAACCAGCTGCGGCATCGCATGCACGAGGTGCGGCGCCGTGCGGGTCATCAGGATGCCGCGTTCGACCGAGCTGCGCCGGGCGATGCCCACGTTGCCGGTCGCCAGGTAGCGCAGGCCGCCGTGCACCAGCTTGGAGCTCCAGCGGCTGGTGCCGAAAGCCAGGTCGTGCTTGTCCACCAGCACCGTCGACAGTCCTCGGCTGGCGGCGTCCAGCGCGATCCCCGCACCGGTGATACCGCCGCCGATGACGACGACGTCGACGGCGCCGCCGTCGGCCAGGGCGGACAGGTCGCTGCGGCGCCGGGCGGCGCTGAGGGCGGAGGTGTTCATGGCGTCAGGTATCCGTTCAGTGCGCGGGCGAGTTCGGTATCGAGGTTGTCGGAGTCGAGGATGGTGTGGACGATCCGGCCGGACTGGATCACCGACTGCGTGATCAGCAGCACCATCGCGGCCAGCCGGCGCGGGTCGGCTGCGCGAACCGTCTTGTCCCGCTGGGCATTCCGCAGTTCGTCGGCCACCATGTCGATCAGGATCTGCTGACTGGTTCCCAGCCGGTCGGTGATGTACACCATCGCCAGTTCGGGGTCGGAGCGCAGCACGGTGAGGATCAGGTCGTCGCGACGCAGCCGCCGGACCACCTCGACGATCCGGGCGACCAGTGCCTCGCGGCCCGCGGCGCGCGGCGGGACCGACCGCCACGCACCCACGATCCGGTCGGTCAGCAGCGAGGCCAGGATCGAGCGGGTGTCCGGCCAGCGCCGATACACCGTCGGCCGGCTCACCCCCGCTCGCCGGGCGATCTCGGCGAGCGTCACCCGGTCCATGCCGAAGTCGCGCACGCAGCTGGCCGCGGCGGCCAGGATGCGGTCACTGACTTCGACCGACTCGGCGTTACTGATTGACAACATCTGTAATACTGTAACCCATGGTCGATACCGCTGCTGAGAATCTGTTTCCTCCGATGGCCTGGGATGCCTGGGGCGACCCGGCCCTGGCCAAACCACTGTCCGCGGGCATCCGCTCGCTGCTCGAACAAGCCCTCGGCGTATCCGGGACCGAGGTCGCCGGTCCCGGCATCGACGAGGTGCAGGTGTCGCCCAGCGCGCTGAGCGCCGAGCACCGCGACGGCCTGGCCGAGATCGTGGGCGAGGACTGGCTACGCACCGCCGACCACGACCGGCTGCTCTACGCCGGCGGGAAGTCGACGCCGGACCTGTTGCGGCGTAAGCAGACTCACCAGGACGCGCCCGACGCCGTCCTCCTCCCGGGCGACGAGGACGAGGTCGAGAAGATCCTCGAGTTCTGCTCGCGCCACCGCATCGCCGTGGTGCCCTTCGGGGGCGGCACCAGCGTGGTCGGCGGGCTGGACCCGATCCGCGGCGATTTTGACGCCGTCGTCACCCTGGATCTGCGCCGGTTCGACGCCCTGCACTCGCTCGACGCGATCTCCGGGGAAGCCGAACTCGGCGCGGGCCTGACCGGGCCCGAGGCCGAACGCCTGCTCGGTGAGCGCGGCTTCTCGCTCGGCCACTTCCCGCAGAGCTTCCGCTTCGCCAGCATCGGCGGCTACGCCGCGACCCGGTCCTCCGGCCAGGATTCGGCCGGCTACGGCCGCTTCAACGACATGGTCCGCGGCATGCGGGTGATCACCCCCGCGGGCATCCTCGACCTCGGCCGCGCTCCCGCGTCGGCCGCCGGCCCGGATCTGCGTGAGTTGTTCTGCGGGTCCGAGGGCACCCTCGGAGTCATCACCCGGGTGCGGGTTCGGGTGCATCCGGTCCCGGAGAGCGTGCGCTACGAAGCCTGGTCCTTCCCCGACTTCGCCACCGGCGCAGCGGCATTGCGCGCCGTCGTCCAGACCGGCACCGGCCCCACCGTGCTCCGGTTGTCCGACGAGGTCGAGACCGGCGTCAACCTCGCCACCACGCACAGCATCGGTGAGCAGACCGTCACCGGCGGCTGCCTGGGGATCACGGTGTTCGAAGGCACCCCCGCCCACACCGAAAGCCGCCACGCCGAGACCCGGGCGCTGCTGGCCGCACAGGGCGGGACCTCACTGGGCGAAGCGCCCGCCAAGGCCTGGGAACAGGGCCGGTTCGACGCGCCCTACCTTCGCGACTCCCTGCTGAGAGCGGGGGCGATCTGCGAAACGCTGGAGACGGCGACGACGTGGTCGAACCTGGCGGTGTTGAAGGCGGCGGTCACCGAGGCGCTGTCCTCGGCTCTGACCGCCAGCGGCACAGCGGCTTTGGTGATGTGCCACATCTCCCACGTCTATCCCACGGGCGCCTCGCTGTACTTCACCGTGGTCGCCGGTCAACGCGGCGATGTCGCTCAGCAGTGGCGCGCCGCCAAGGTCGCCGCCTGCGACGCGATCATCGCCAACGGCGGCACCATCACCCACCACCACGCGGTCGGCGCCGACCACCGGCCGTGGATGGCCGCCGAGATCGGCGACCTGGGTGTCGCGGTGCTGCGGGCGGTCAAGCAAACGGTCGATCCGGTCGGAATCCTCAATCCCGGCAAGCTGATTCCGTGACCGCCATCTCGCGCGTCACTCTGCTGACCAACCCGATGGCCGGCCACGGGAACGCGCCGCACGCCGCCGAGCAGGCGGTGGCACGGTTTCAGGAACTGGGTATCGACGTCGTCGCCATCGTCGGCAAGGACGCCGCGAACGCCCTTGAGCTGGCCCAGGCGGCGGTGGCTGAGGGAACCGACGCGTTCGTCGTCGTCGGCGGCGACGGCGTCATCCGGTTGGCGCTGCAGGCGTTGGCGCGCAACGACATTCCGCTCGGAATCGTCCCGGCCGGCACCGGCAACGACCACGCCCGCGAGTACCGTCTGCCGAACGCCGACCCGTTGGCGGCCGTCGACATCATCGCCGCCGGACGCACCGAGACCGTCGACCTCGGCCTGATCCGGGCGGCCGACGGCTCGGAAACGTGGTTCGGCACCGTCGCGGCAACGGGTTTCGACTCGCTGGTAAGCGATCGCGTGAACCGCATGAGCTGGCCGCACGGGCGCATGCGCTACAACCTGGCGATCATCGCCGAGATCTCGCGACTGCGACCCCTGCCCTTCCGCCTGGTGTTCGACGGTGAACGCGAAGTGGTCGCCGATCTCACCCTGGCCGCCTTCGGCAACACCCGCAGCTACGGGGGCGGAATGCTGATCTGCCCCAACGCGCTTCACTCCGACGGCCTGCTCGACGTGACCATGGTCCGGGCGGGCTCGCGCACCAAGCTCATCCGGCTGTTCCCCACCGTCTTCAAGGGCACCCACATCGCTCTCGATGAGGTGACCACCGAACGTGCCCGCACCATCCACGTGGAGTCGCCCGGGATCAACGCCTACGCCGACGGCGACTACGTCTGTCCACTTCCGGTGGAGATCTCGGCGGTGCCGGGGGCGCTGAAGATCCTGGTGCCCTGACCACCATGAACGTCGACATCACCGTGATGGCCCTGCTGATCGTCGCCGCGACGTTCGGCGCCTCGGCATTGCTGGTGCAGGGCCGGCTGGCACTCGTGATGCTCGCCGCCGCACTGTTCACCGTCCTGCTGATGCTGGCTCTGCATGTCAACGCGCACTGGCTGACCTCGCTCGACGACGCCGTCGAGACGTGGCTGAACGCGCACCGATCCCAACGCTGGCAGGTCGACGCCGACGGCTGGTTCAGCTATGTCGGCCGACCCTTCCACGTCGCCGCCGCGGGTCTCGTGTCCGGGACCCTGCTGTCGTTTCAGGCGCGGTCCGCCGTGCGGGGGCTACTGGTGATCGGCGGCGTCGGGGCGGGTGTGATCGGCGAGCAGACGCTCAAGGCCATCATCGGGCGCACGCCCGGAACCCTTGCGGCACTGCACGACGGCTCGATGACGGCCTACGCCCATTCGTTCCCGTCCGGCCATGTGACCGGCGCGACGACACTGCTCGGGATGATCGCGGTGTGCTTCGGGGCCGGACGCAGCCGGTCCGTCAAGGCCGGGCTCGCGGTGCCGGTGGTGCTCGGTGTGCTGTGCGTGGCGTTCCTGGCGCTGTACTCCCGCGCGCACATCTTCACCGACGTGTTGGGCGGGATGTTCCTGGGCGGCGGGATCGTAGCCTTGGGTGCGGCGGTGCTGGCCGGTCACGCCAGGGTGTAGCTCGCCCGGCCAAAACTGTCGGCGCCGTGTGGCATATTAGAACGCATGTTCGATACCGAGTTTCGCGCCGCCTCCGACGAAGGTCTCGTCTCGGCGATCGGGGAGCTCGCCGCCGCCGAGGCCACCGCGGCGGCACGCCGGCTTGCCGCCATCGCCGAACTGGTGCGCCGCCGCTGTGATGACGAGGACACCGCACACTGGTCCTGCGACGCTTGGGATTTCGCGGCGGCCGAGGTTGCGGCCGCGCTGAAGGTCAGCCACAGCCGCGCGTCCCGGCAGATGCAGCTCGCCGAGTCGCTGAGCCGGCAGTTGCCGCGGATCGCGGAACTCTTCCTCGCCGGTGGGGTCAGCGCCAGAGTCGTCGCCGCCATCGCATGGCGCACCCACCTGGTGACCGACACCGATGCCATGGCGCTCATCGACGCCGCGCTGGCCGAGCGCGCCGCGGGCTGGGACGCCCTGTCGCAGTACAAGCTCGAGCAGGCCGTCGACACCTGGATCGACAAATACGATCCCGGGGCGCTTCGCCGCACCCGCGCCAGCGCCCGCAGCCGTGACGTGACCATCGGCTCCGAGAACCACGAACTGGGCACGGCCGCGTTCTGGGGCCGGCTCTACGCGACCGACGCAACCCTGCTGGACCGCAAGCTCGCGGCAATGGCACACGGAGTCTGCCACGACGATCCGCGCACCATCGGCCAGCGCCGTGCTGATGCGCTGGGCGCCCTGGCATCGGGTGGCCAGGAGCTCACCTGCCAGTGCGGCGCCCCGGCCTGTCCGTCCGCCGGGCCGGACCAACGCGCGACGAGCGTCGTGGTTCACATACTCGCCGACGCGGAAGGGGTTGCCTCCCAACCCGACCCAGGCATGTCCGGGGATATCGACGCCGGGTCGGACAGCACCCCTCGCAACGGCTCGGCCGTCATCGTCTCCGGCGGGGCGGTTCCGACCCCACTGCTGGCAGAGTTGATCCGCGCAGGCGCCCGGGTTCGCTACCTCCGCCGGCCTGTCGAGGCCGGCGAGCCGCAATACCGGCCGTCCACCGCACTGGCCGAGTTCGTCCGCCTGCGGGACCTCACCTGCCGATTCCCGAACTGCGACAGACCCGCGGAGCACTGCGATGTCGACCATGCGATACCGTGGCCGTCGGGTCCGACGCACGCGTCCAATCTTCGGTCGCTATGCCGCAAGCATCACTTGCTCAAGACATTCTGGTGCGGTGACGATGGTTGGTCGGACCGACAGTCCCCCGACGGAACGATCGTGTGGACCTCACCGACAGGACAGACCTACACCACCCGACCGGGAAGCCGCCTGCTGTTCCCGTCCTGGGACACCACCGTCGCGAGCCCGAAAGCGCCTGCCGGCCAACCGGTGAGCGAGCACCGCACGCTGATGATGCCGATTCGCCGACGAACGCGATCCGCCGACCGGGCGTACCGCATCTCCTGCGAGCGAGCGCTCAACGACGCCTACGTCGCCGAGCGCAACAAGCCGCCGCCCTTCTGACCCCGCTCAGCCGACACCCCGGTTCAGCCAGCTGACCTCGCCGGTGTCGCCACCGTCGCGGTAGGGCTCCAGGGCCTCGTCCCAGGCCGTGCCGAGCACGGTATCCAGTTCGGCCGCCAACGTGTCGGCGCCGGCGGACATCAGCGTCCGCAGCCGCATCTCGCCGACCATGATGTCGCCGTTGGCGCTCATGGCTCCGCTCCACAGCCCCAGCTGCGGGGTGTGGCAGAACCGCTGACCGTCAACGCCGGGACTGGGATCCTCGGTGACTTCGAACCGCAGCACCGACCACTGCCGCAGGGCATTGGCCAGCCGCGCCCCGGTGCCCACCGGACCGACCCAGTTGGTGACCGCACGCAGCTGGCCGGGCATGGCCGGCTGCGGCGTCCACTTCAGGTTCGCCCCTGCTCCAAGGGTCGACGACAACGCCCACTCGACATGTGGGCACACCGCCGCGGGTGAGGCGTGCAGATACACCACGCCTGTCGTCGCGTCGGCAAACTGATTCGACGCACGCATCACTTGCTCCTTCGGCTCCACTAGGGACGTCTTCCCCAACGACCTGGTGTTTCCGAAGATGCAGTTGTGCCGTACGTGTCTATTGTGCCCCTTGGGACCCCTGTTGCGCTAGTCCGTTTTGAACTCGGTTAAGACGGCGTCGGACAGCGTCGGCCACAGCGGTTTGGCCCAGTCGCCGAAGTCCCGATCGGTGAGCGCCACCAGGGCGATGTCGCGGGCCGGGTCCACCCACATCAAGGTGCCGGTCTGGCCGAAGTGCCCGTAGGTGCCCGCGGAGTTCTGGCTGCCCGTCCAGTGCGGGGACTTCCCGTCGCGGATCTCGACACCCAGCCCCCAGTCGTTGGGCCGCTGCATTCCGAAGCCAGGCACCACTCCGTCGAGTCCGGGGAACTGCACGCTGATGGCCTCGGCGTGCATCTGCGGGGAGACGATGACCGGCCGCAGCAGGTCTCCGGCGAACGACACCAGGTCGTCGACGCTGGCGACGGCGCCGAAGCCGGCCGCCGCGGCGCCGCCCTCCAACCGGGCGGACCCCATTCCCAGCGGTTCGAAGACGGCTTCGTCCAGATAGCGGCGGAACTCGATGCCGGACTCGGCCTCGATGGTCTCGGCCAGCACCTGAAACCCGTAGTTCGAGTAGATCCGGCGAGCACCCGGCTGCGCCTGGACGTCCGGCGACTGCATCGACAGCCCGGAGGCGTGCGACAGCAGGTGCCGCACCGTGGAGCCTTCCGGACCGGCCGGGGTGTCGAGGTCGAGCACACCCTCCTCGACGGCGACCTGCACCGCGCGGGCGGCCAATGGCTTGGTCACGGACGCCAGCCGGAACACCCGGGAGGAATCGCCGTGCCGCCCGAGCACACCCGAAGGCCCGACGACGGCGGCCGCCGCGTTGGGCACCGGCCAGTCGGCAATCAGGTCGAGGGCAGCCATCTCCGTCAACCTATCCCGGCTAGTGTCACAACCCATGAGTCAGACCGTCCGCGGCGTGATCTCCCGCACAAAAGGCCAACCCGTCGAGCTGGTCGACATCGTCATCCCCGATCCGGGTCCCGGCGAGGTCGTCGTGGACATCCAGGCATGCGGCGTCTGCCACACCGACCTCACCTACCGGGACGGCGGGATCAACGACGAATACCCGTTCCTGCTCGGCCACGAGGCCGCGGGCGTAGTCGAGTCGGTCGGCGCGGGTGTCACCTCGGTGGCACCCGGTGATTTCGTGATCCTCAACTGGCGGGCGGTGTGCGGGCAGTGCCGGGCGTGCAAGCGAGGCCGCCCCTGGTACTGCTTCAACACCCACAACGCCACTCAGAAGATGACCCTCACCGACGGCACCGAACTGACCCCGGCGCTGGGCATCGGCGCCTTCGCCGACAAGACGCTGGTGCACGAAGGCCAGTGCACCAAGGTCGACGAGCAGGCCGATCCCGCGGCGGCGGGACTGCTGGGTTGCGGCGTGATGGCCGGCATCGGCGCGGCCGTCAACACCGGCGCGGTGCACCGCGACGACACCGTCGCCGTGATCGGCTGCGGCGGTGTGGGCGACGCGGCGATCGCCGGGGCGCGCCTGGTGGGAGCCCGCACGATCATCGCCGTCGACACCGATGACAAGAAACTGCACTGGGCCAGGGAGTTCGGCGCCACCCACACGATCAACGCCCGCGAACTCGACGTCGTGGAGACCATCCAGGACCTGACCGGCGGGTTCGGGGCCGACGTCGTGATCGACGCCGTGGGCCGCCCGGAGACCTGGAAGCAGGCGTTCTACGCCCGCGACCTCGCGGGAACCGTTGTGCTGGTCGGTGTTCCGACGCCCGACATGCGGCTGGACATGCCACTGGTGGACTTCTTCTCCCGTGGCGGATCGCTGAAGTCCTCCTGGTACGGCGACTGCCTGCCAGAGCGTGACTTCCCCACTCTCATCAGCCTGTACCGGCAGGGCAGGCTGCCCCTGGACAAGTTCGTCTCCGAGCGCATCGGCCTGGACGGCATCGAAGAGGCGTTCCACAAAATGCATGCCGGTGAGGTGCTGCGGTCGGTGGTGGTGCTCTGATGGCAGACGCCAAGGGCCGCATCACCCGAGTGGTCACCCACGGCACCTTCGAACTCGACGGCGGCAGTTGGGAAGTCGACAACAACATCTGGATCGTCGGCGACGATTCCGAGGTCATCGTGATCGACGCCGCGCACGACGCGAAGGCCATCGAGGACGCGGTGGCGGGCCGTCACGTCGTCGCCGTGGTGTGCACCCACGGCCACAACGACCACATCACCGTCGCGCCGCAACTCGGCGCCGACCTGGACGCACCCGTGCTGCTCAATCCAGCCGACACGATGCTGTGGGAAACGACTCACGGCGACAAAGCATTTCGCGCACTCGGCGACGGCCAGGTGCTGAAGGCCGGCGGCGTCGAGCTACACGCCATCTCCACACCGGGCCACTCCCCCGGCTCCACCTGCCTCTACGCGCCCGCTCTGGGTGCGGTGTTCTCCGGCGACACGCTCTTCCACGGCGGTCCCGGCGCGACGGGCCGATCCTTCTCCGACTTCCCCACCATCCTCGCGTCGATCAAGGACAAGCTGAGCTCGCTACCGCCGGAGACATTGGTGTGCACCGGCCATGGCGACACCACGACCGTCGGAGACGAGATCATCCATTACGACGAGTGGGTCACCAGAGGACACTAGGTCAGCTGCGCCGAGCTCCGCGGATCGATCAGGATCTTCGCGTGCTTCTCGGGGTCACGCAGCGCCTCGAACGCACCGGCCACCCCGTCCAGACCCACCTTGCCGGTGATCAGCGGCGAGGCATCCAGCTTCCCGTCGGCCAGCATGTGCAGACTGTCGCGGAATTCCATTGGCGTGTAACCGAACACGAACCGCATGTCGATCTCCTTGCCGATCGCCATGGCCGGCCGGAACTGGTCGGGGTTCATGCAGACGCCGGCGACGATCACCCGGGACTGCAGTGGGGCCGCACCGATGATGGCGTCGATCATCCCGGGCACGCCCACACATTCGAAGATCACCGGCCGCTTCGGCCCCGCCGCACCGACGGCCTCGGCCGCGCGGTAGACGTACTCCCAGCCCGGAAGCTTGCGCAGCTTCTCCATCGAACCGATGCCCAGTTCGGCCAGCCCGGAGAAATCGGTGACCATCCCCTTGCCGACCGCCTGTTCGTAGGGCGAGTCCACCTTGGGGTCGACGACGATCGAGGCGCCGCACCGCTGTGCCAGCGCGCGTCGCCCGGGCGAGAAATCGCTGGCCACAATCTTCTCGACCCCCATGGCCTTGAGCTGGCAGATCACCGCCAGACCCACCGGCCCGCAACCCACCACGACCGCGGTGTCGCGCTTGGTGATCTCACTGCGCCGAACGGCGTGCAGGGCCACCGCCATCGGCTCGGTGAGTGCGGCGACGTCCAGCGCCAAACCGTTGGGCACCGCGAACGTCATCGACGCTTCCACCCGAACCTGCTCCGCGTATCCGCCGGGAGCCAGCGGCGACAGACCGGTCATCTGCACTCCGCGGGGACCGCGGACCATCGGGAAGGACACCACCCTGGTGCCCTCCTTGAAACGGGTCTTGGCGCCGCGTTCGGCCACCACCCCGGAGAACTCGTGTCCCATCACCGTCGGGGTGCTCGGCCTGATGCAGTCGTGATAGCCGACCTCGTCGAGGACATCGGCGAGCTCGTCGCCGTGGTCCTTGGCGTGCAGATCCGATCCGCAGATGCCGCAGCTGTGCACATCGAGCACCAACTGCCCGGATTCCGGCCGCGGCGCGGGCATATCGATCACCGACAGGACCCCGTTTGCGCAGCTGACAGCCTTCATGCGTGCAAGTCTAGATTTCATGAGACGACTTGGTTTCGCGACGTCCGTTCTGTTCGCCGGCCTGACGGTCACCGCGCTGGTGAGATCGATTCCGGCGTACGCCGACCGGGAGGTTACGGAGCTCACCCAGTTCACTTCTCCGTCGGGCAATATCGGCTGTGCGATCATCCCGGCCGGTGCGGTCGGCGACTTCCCCGCCTATGCGCGCTGCGACATTCAAGCGCGCGACTGGACGCCCCCGCCGCGGCCGCCCACCTGTCCCCCCGTCACCGGCTACGGGCAGGGCCTCGAGGTGAGCGCAGGCCGTCCAGCGGAATTCGTCTGCGCCGGCGACACCAGCTATAGCCATAGCGCAGCGCTGCCGTACGGCGACTCGATCAGCGCCGGGGTGATCCGTTGCACAAGCACCGAATCGGCCATGAAGTGCCTTGACACTCAGACCGGTCACGGCTTCAGCCTCGCCCGTCAGGGCTATCAGCTGTTCTGAGAAACCGGCACGCCCCGGCCGCTAGCGCCCTTCGAGGATCCGCCGCTTCTCGTCCTCGAATTCCTTGTCGGTCAGTGCCCCCGAATCCCGCAGGGCGGAAATGGTTTTCAGCTGCTCCAGACGGACGCCCTCGTCGGTCGGGACGTAGGGGTCGGCCGGTTGCACAGGCGGAACCGCGGCGGTGCGCGCACCCCGGCCGCGTCGGCCGAACCACCAGGCCGCTATCGCCAGGTCCACACTGATCATCGACAGCGCCGCGAACACCCACAACGGTCCCTCCACCGAACGCGTCGCGCCGAAGGCCAGCCTCGGTTGGACGTAACCGTTCACCTCACCCTTGGCCACGATCCGGTAGACGCCGTCGGCGGGGACCCGCATGAACCAGACGCGACGGTGCGCGTCGTCGTTGAGCGAGACCGTCGCCCCCAGGTCCTCGGTCACCGTCGGGTCCGCCACACCCTCCGGCGGGGTGATGTCGAGATTCAGCGGCGGCACCCGCAGCCCACGACCGCCGTAGCCGCCCACGTGGAAGCTGACGATGGCCTCGCCCTCCGGGAGGTGGACCTCCCCCGCCCCGGGAATGGGAACCTCCCCGTAGGAGGCGTACTTGTCGGCGGTCGCGCCGATGACCGCCGTGGTGATCAGCCCGCCGATCGACAGCACCGCCATCACGGCGAACACGATCATCAGAACCCTGGCGCCGCTGCGGCCGTTCATCCGACGCAGTGTGACACGCGGGAGCCCGGCAGAGGTTGTACTTTCTGAACGATGGCAAGCCCTTAGCCCTTGGAGTGGTAGCGCCCGGCCGAGGCGTTGTTGTGTCGGCTTTCGCGCCGTCGCCGAACCGCAGTGTGCTGAACATCGGCAGAGATTCGGATTTCAGCAACGAACCGCATTTGGAGCTCCTACACTGCGTTCCTGCGCGATACCCCTCACACTGCAATCGGGCAGGGCTGGAAGGGCGGGCCATGAACATCGACAGTCAATTAGGGGAACGTCGGCGTCAGCAAGACCGCAAGCCCCGAGGCGGTAATGGCCAACTTCCAGTGTTGCGATGGCTGCAAGTCGGTGCCGCGGCGACTGGAATCGGTTTGGCCCTATCCGCCACCGCGGGGATCGCTACGGCTGACGACGGCACATCTCCTTCTCGTGGATCGTCGGGAAGCTCCCATCGCACAGCACCCGCCGGAAAGGCTGTGCCCGCGACAAAGACAGGGCGAACGAGTCGGGACACCGTCCCAGCAGCCGCTGCAATCAAACATGTAGCAGCGCCCAAAGCGACTACCACCCCCGCCATCAAGCCCGACATAGCCGACACCCGAGCCGCAGCGGTGAGCACCCAGCCGGCAGCAAAACCGACCGCAAATGCCAGCGCCATCGGAACTGGCAAGCCCGAAATTGACGGCACTCCGAGTGTGCGGCAGTCGCTGATCACGACCGCGATCCATATCGCGGAGTTCATCGACACCACTGGACAACGACTCTCGGGTGGGCCGGCCACCCCCTTCACAGAGGCAGTCACCGGGGGCCTGTGGCTGTTTCGACGCGCCTTGGTCCCCGTGGGCAGCGACGTCGGACTGTGGGGTAAAACCGGCTGCACCGGCAGCGGCGACTGCTCGCGCCAGGACCTCAAGGGCGCCGACCTACGCGGTCAAGACCTCGCCGGGATGAACTTCACCCAAGCCACCCTGCGAAACGCCTCGCTATCCGGAGCAGACCTGACCGGGGCCGACCTGAGCAATGCGGATCTGGCCAACGCACAACTCGTCGCATCGATCCTCGGCGGAGCCAACCTCGACGGTGCACGTCTCGGCGGCTCCAACATGACCGATGCGGTCTGGACGGTTGCCCAGGGCGGCGATAACAGCTGGTTGAATTCGGACTGGGTCAAGAACCTCAAAACCACCCCACAGTTTCCAATACCTCCAAACAAGCACCGCCCTGACGGCATCGGCTGGTATCAGGTTGCAACCTTCAGCGGTACCGCCGCGGACTACGTCAACGGTCGGGCCGTGGTAACTCCCATCCCCGGCGCCACGGTACTGAGGGCGTCAAATGATGCACCGATGACGTCGTGGTACCGGGCGTGGGCTCATGACGGGGTGAAGGGCATGATTACGAACAACACCAACCAGCCGATGATGGTGGAGATACTGCACAGACCGTCCCCCGGGAGCCTGGCCGATGGGGCGTCGAACACGGTCAACCAGGCCATCTTGCTCCCGGGCGACAGAATGCCCTACCTGTTTTCCGATGAGAACAATCCGGAGAACAAGGAAGGGCCCACGAACGAGACGCTCCGGTTCTACCGTGTTGATGAGGCCACCGGTCAGCCAGTCGGCAAAGCCACGACGTTGCAGATCGACGATGGGTTTTGGTTCGATCCGGATACATATCTGACCTTCGATAACGGCCATACGAATTTCAGGAAACGGTGGAAACAAGGCGAGCAGCACCATGAGGTGTGGGGTGCGACGTCGGTGTTTATCAGGCGGGAGACCAATAAACCAGGCTGGGATGTTCCCGCGTCGGTCGCATGGTACCGAAGGGAGACCCAGGGGAGCACGGCAACCGGTCCAATCACTTCTTGGGAGATGAGAGACTGGGCCATCTACACAGTCAGGATCGACGGTCTCGGATAACACCCCGCCACGGATCGCAGCGAATTACAACTCGGGCGGCAACCCGGCTGTCGGCGTGAGCCACACGGTGGACCGGTTGACCATGTTCACACCACCCCAGCATCGGACGCATGTGTATTCGCTTCACCCGGCCTCCACGTTTTCGGTCCGTCCGCGGGCGCTCGTCCGCGCACTCCGGCCCGACCCGGGGTTGCGCTGCCGCGGCCAGCGGCTACGGTGCTCTCACTGGCAAGGAGGAGGTCCACCATGGCCGTCGAGGGATCACCGCGGGGCAATGCGCTCACCCGCGTCGCCGCGCAGTACTGGGCACCGATTGCGCTGATCGTGTTGACCGCGATCTTCATCGGGCAGAACCGGGACCGCCAACGGGTGCACCTGCTGTGGTTGACGGTTGAGTCGCCGATGTGGCTGCTGCTGGCGGCTCTGTTCGTCATCGGCGTGATCACCGGACTACTGCTGCGGCGACGCCGACGGTAGGACCGTGCGCGAGTCCAGCATCGTGGTGCGACCCCAACCGATGGACAGCGCCACCTACACCGCATCCTCACGCTTGCAGGCTGCCGGATTGCGCCGCGGCATAGCGCTTTTCGAGCAGGCCGCGAGTTCCGTGCCGCTGCCGACAGCACCGCAGCCCATCGCGATCGCCGACTATGGCGCGGCCACGGGATACAACTCACTGCTGCCGATCGGCGCCGCGATCAGGGTTCTGCGCGGCCGTACCCGATCTGACCACGCGATCCTGGTCGCCCACACCGATCTGCCGAGCAATGACTTCACCGCGTTGTTCACCACGCTGACCGGGGATCCGGACAGCTACCTGGCCAAGGACGCGGCCACGTTCGTCTCCGCCGTGGGCCGGTCGTTCTACCAGCAGATCCTGCCGTCGGAAAGCATTGCGCTGGGCTGGAGTTCGTGGGCCACCCACTGGCTGAGCCGGGTCCCCGCGCCGATCGGAGACCACATCCACATCGCGCACAGTGCCGACCCGGAGGCCCGTCGCGCCTACGCCGCCCAGGCCGCCTTGGACTGGCATGACTTCGTGGCCTTCCGGGGTCGCGAAATCGCCCCCGGCGGAAGGCTGGTGGTGCTCACCCTCGGTCTCGATGCCGAGGGCCGCCCGGGATTCGCCGCACTCATGGAGGCGATGCTGACCGCACTGCAACGGCTGGTGGCCGATGGCAAGCTGAGTGCGGAAGAGCTTGCCCGCATGGCGATTCCGACCGTCGGCCGGACCGAGAAGGAATTCCTGGCGCCGTTCGCGCCGTCGGGCCGATTCGAGGGATTGTCCGTCGAACACCTCGAACCTTTCGATGCCGAGGACCTGTTCTGGTCGCGCTACCGCGTCGACGGCGACGCCGCCAAGTTCGGTGCGGCGTGGGCGGGGTTCGCCCGGGCGGCCATCTTCCCCACCCTGGCCGCAGGACTGGACGGCGGGATCACCGATCCGCGGGTTCCGGCGTTCGTGGAGAGCCTGGAGTCCACCGTGGCGACCCACCTGGCCGCGGCGCCACAGCAGATGGCCATCCCGCTGGCGGCCATCGTCCTGGCCAAACGGCCCAGATCAGCCTGAGGGCGGGAGAAACAGCGACGGAAGTCCCGGGATCGACGGCAGCGGGATCGCGGGGATCGCCGGCAGCGGTGGGATCGTCGGTATGACCAGCGGCAGAGGCGCGGACGCTTCGGCGGCTACCTGGCCGACCGGCGGGGCCTCGGTGGGAGGTGCGGCCTCGGCGACCGGCGGGGCCTCGGTGGGAGGTGCGGCCTCGGCGACCGGCGCGGACGCGATCACCGGCGCCGGTTGGGCGACCGGCGCGGGCTCGGCGACCGGCGGGGGCGCTTCGGGGCCCGGCGCCGGCGCGGCGACGAAGGTCTGGGTCACCACAGCCCGGGGCGGCTGATCGGGCGCGGGTCCCGGCAGCGCGACGACGGTCCTCGGCGGATCCGAGGGTCCGGACGGGGCGGCGGGCCCGATGGGGTCGGCGCTCGCCCGGTGCCGCACCGGGACGGCGGTGGCGTCGGCACGCAGCGCCAGCGCCGTAGCCGCCCCCGCACCCGCGACGATGGCGAGGACCGCGGCCGCCAGCACCAGCGGCCGGCGGTACCAGGACGGCGGCCCGGGGTCGGCCGCGATCGGTTCGTGCGCGAAGTCCAGCCGCGGCCGCGGATCGGGACGTCGACGGGAGGCCCGCTGCGGAACGAACCCGGGAACGTCGGGGGCCTGCGACCATGCCAGCGCCGAGGGCGCTTGCGACTCCGCCTCCCGGCACGCGGGGGTCACCACGGTCGCGCTCTCGTCGGCAGGTGGGCACCCGGCCTGCCGGGCCGCCCCGGTGGCCGCCGACAGCGCCGGGCGGCGGGCGGTGATGACCGGCACCCGCAAGAGCTCGGAGAGCGTCGTGGTGACGGCCGGCACCGCGGCCATGCCACCCACCGAGGCGACGGCGACAAGGTCGGACGGCGCAATTGCGTTGCGCGCCAGACTGTCCCGAAGGGCGTCCACCACACCGGTCAGCGGCTCGCGGATGATGGTGTCGAGCTCCGGCCGGGTGATGCGGATGTCGCCCCGCACCCCGGCCGGCTGGCCCGGGACGGTGGTCACGGTCAGGGTGGAGAGTCGCTCCTTGGCGTGGCGGCACTCGTCACGCAGCCAGGTGAGCGCCTTCAGGGCGGAGGTTCCGGTGCTGCCCGGCGCGACCCCGGCGGCGCTCAGCACGTGGGTCAGCAGTGCGCGGTCGACCATCTCCCCGGAGAAGTCGGGATAACGCACCGGTTCCCCGATGACGGCCAGCCCGCTGCCGGCGTCGACGAGGGTCAGCGTCGTCCCGGTCGCGCCGAGGTCGCAGACCGCCACCACTCCCCGGCCGGGCAGCCCGGGGTTGTCCCGCAGGCCGGTCAGCGCGGCTGCGTAGTCGGGGACCAGCCGGATGCCCGAGGACCATCCGGGGATGCGCCGCAGAGCCCGGCCGAGGGAGTCGACAGCGGCGGGCCGCCAGTGCGCGGGATGGGCGACCGTCACGGCCGCGGGCAGCGGGCGTCCCGGCATCACGGTGCGGGCCAGGTCGGATAGGGCGTCGGCCAGCAGCGCCGCACCCGTGTGCACCGATCCGTCGGGGGCGACGATGCGGACGGGGTCTCCGACACGGTGGACGAAGTCGTCGAGCAGCCAGCCGCCCCGGGTGATCGCCGGCGGTCCGGTGACGGCGCGGTCGGCGCTCACGGCGGCGAGGGTGGCCGATCCGATGGACAGGCCGAGGGCAGGTGACGGGGAAGGAGTCATCTCACCGGTTATTTCGGTTCCGGCGAGGTGCGCGTTACTCAGCGGATGGTGCCGCGGCCAGGGATGAGAGGCAGGTCGAGCGGGGTCACCCAGCCCGGCGGAAGGTCGTTGACGGCCGGCACCGCATTGAGCGCCCGCAGGCCCGTGGCCAGGCAACCCGCCGTCGCGGCATCGCGTCCCGAGCCGTCGGTGAAGCGGAACGCCGTCTCCTGGAAGATGCTCGGCGTTCCCTCGATGTCCACCCGGTAAACGTCGTCCTGATCACCCGACGGCCAGTCGGGCGCGGCATCGTGACCGATCCGGTTCACGTGCTCGAGCTGGATGCGGGTCTCGCGGCGGTAGACCCCGTTGATGGTGAACCGCACCGCGGCCACCTTGCCCGCCTCGATGGTGCCCTTGACCGTGCTGCGATCGTCGGGCGTCACCCACTTGTCCCAGGTGGTGGTGATGCCGTCCAGCTCGATGCCGGCCGCGGCCGCGATCATCGGCACGGTGGCGCCCCAGGCGAAGACCAGGATGTCGGAGTTCTCCAGCAGCGGCGTGTACTCCGGTTCGCGGCCGATGCCCATCTCGAACTCGTAGTCGCCCTCGTAGTTGGTGTAGTCCAGCAGTTCCGAGGCGCGCACGCGACGCACCTCCGAGCACAGCCCCATCAGCGTCATCGGGAACAGGTCGTTGGCGAAGCCGGGGTCGATGCCGGTGGTGAAGCACGACGACCCGCCGGCCTTGCAGGCAGCCTCGATCGGTTCGATCCAGATGGGCGGGTTGAGGTGCATCTTCGGCCAGACCCACGGCGTCATCGCCGTCGAGCACACGTCGATGCCGGCCCGCAGGAAGCGGCTGATCACGTCGATGTTGACGTCGGCATGTTTGGCCGTCGGTCCGTAGTGCACCACGGCGTCGGGGTGCAGCGCGATCAGCGCGTCGACGTCATCGGTGGCGATCACGCCGGTCTCTTCGGGCAGCCCACAGATCTCGGCGGCGTCCAGACCGGCCTTGGCCGGGTTGCCGACTCCCACGCCGACGAGTTCGAACTCCGGGTGTTTGAGCACCTCGGGGATGATCATCTTTCCGACGAAGCCGGTGCCCCACACGACGACGCGTTTGGCCAAGTCAGTGGGATCCCTTCGCGCGCAGGGCATATCGCCGCTCGGCGTACTCGAGGTCATCGCGCCACAACCGGGCTGCGGCGAGCCTCATCACCGGCCGCAGCAGCGGTGCCGCGTGTAGCGAGTACTGGAATCCGGTGCGGTCGGACTGCGCGATCACCGCCTCGATCACCGCGGTGCGCGGCCGGCCGTCGGCACCGTCGCCCAACGGGGTGGCGTGGGTTTCCACCACGCTTCCGATTCCCTGGCCCTCGACGATGTGCATCACGATGGTGCGCGGTTCGGGAACGGTGAATTCCGCGATCACGGGAACGCCGACCCGGCCCAGATGGAAGGTGACGGCGGTCTGGAAGACGTCGGATTCCTCGTCGGCGTCGACCGGCGGGGCGCTGAGCACCTCCAGCTGGGCGAACGAGTACGGGTGGAACCACGCGCCGTGCCAGGGGTCGAGGCGGTTGGCGATGATGTCGCGCGGTTCGCAGACCCCCTCGAGCCGGGTGACGGCAGCCAGCTGCGGGCCGGTGGGACGCAGCGGCAGGACCGGGGCGTCCAGTGGCTCCTCGCCGCCGACCTTGTCCAGTCGCACCCACACCAGCACGCCGTCGTCATAGGCGGGCAACGGCTTCCAGCCGAACTCCCGGCCGCCCTCCAGGCGCAGGCCGTGCCACGGGCAGATCAGCCCGCCGCACTCGACCTTGCCGGTGGCGAGGTCGGCTCCCAGATGCGGGCAGGAGGCCGGCCCGACGTGCAGGACGCGCTCCTCGTCGCGCCAGGCGACGATCTCGGTTCCGGCGACCGTGGTCCCGAACGGACGGTCGATGCGCACGTCGGTGCTCGCGGCGAAGACGAACCAGTTGCCGCTCGGCCGGGCAAGGGCCCGCTGCAGCGCGGCGTCGATGAGGGCGGGCTCAGCCTGCTGGTAGGTCGGCTTCTGATCCGCCCACGCGATCTTCGGAAGCACCTGCAGCGGTGAGTCTTTCGGCAACCGCTCAGCCAGCCGCGACCACAGATCCATCAGCCCGCCCCCTTCGCCGCCAGCCGCCGCAGCACCGGGGAACGGCCCTGCACCGGCACGGTGTAAATGGTGTGCCCGGTGACGCCCCAGCTCTCCAGCAGCCGGTTGGCCGCCGACCAGCCGGTGGTGGCGGCACGTTCCATCAAGGCTACCGGCAGGTCGATCCGGATCCCGTCACCGGCGAGCACCAGTCCAGGCACGGGAGTCTCCACCCGCGGCCGCCCGGCGAACGATCCCGGCGAGAACAGCGGGCAGTCCTGCTTGACCAGGATGCGCTCCGCGACGATCCCGGCGCGGGCGGTCTCCGGATAGAGCGCGTGCAACCGCGTGAGCATCTCCTCACGCAGGCCCCCCAGCACACCGGGGTCCACCGCTCCCAGGGGTAGATCGCCCGAGACCGAGTAGGCGTGCACCTCGACCACCGAACCGCCATGGGCGCGCGCCCATTCGGCGGCCTGGCGCTCGTAGCGGTTCACCACGCTGATGTTGTCGACGGGTTCCAGCCCGCCGGTGCCGAGGAACGGCGGCCGGTCGGGGTTCACCGGGGCGTCCAGCCACAACCGCTGCACCACGAACGGCGGGGCAAGCTGCATGTCTGCCACCCGCCGGCGCCAGTCGTCGTCGCCGAGGCCCGGAGACGCGGCGACGATCCGCTGCAGACCGCCGGGGTCGGCTGCCAGCACCACGCCGTCGGCCTCGATCACCCGCCCGTCGCTGCCGTGCACCCGCAGCCGCTTGGGTCCGCCGGTGCTGACGGACTCCGCCGACACCCCGGTGCGGAACACCACTCCGCGGCCGACGAGGTAGTCCCCCAACGGATTCCACAGCGCGGTGTCGAAATTGGACTCCGCGACGTCGAACACCAGGCCCTCGCTGGAGCCGAGGAAGTAGATGTGGAACATCGCCGCCAGTTCGGCCGCCGACAATCGATCCGGCCGGGCGAAGAAGCTGCGGGCGAACACCTCGAAAGCCAGATGCCGGGCAGCCCTCGGGAAGTTGATCTGGTCCAGGAAGGTGCCCGCGTCGCGGTCGTCGAGTTGCTCGTAGATGCCCGGCACCGACACCGCCGCCAGCGGCGCTGCCGCTTTGCCGTTGATGCGCACCAGATCCCGGAACCTGAAGGTGGGACTGCGCAGTGCGAACACGATGGCGTTCCACGGCGGGCTCTGCGGCAGACCACGGAAGGTATCGCGCCTGCCCTCGCCGTCCACCAGGGGGTAGTCCTCGACCGCCCGCAACCGCTCCAGGTTCGGGTCCGTGCGCTTCAGCAGCTCCCGCAGGTTGTAGTACTGGCGGAAGAAGGCGTGGAACCCGCGGTTGTTGGCCACCTCGGTGCCGGCCAGCGTCCCGGCCTCCAGGCGTTCGGTCCAGCCGGCCACCCGGCCGCCCAGGTTGGGCTCACGCTCGAGAACCTCCACGGAGACACCGCGTTCGGCCAACCCGGCCGCGGCGGCCAGGCCGGCGATCCCCGCTCCGACGACCACGACGTGCGGCACCGCCGCCAGGGCGGTGGCGTGCGGAACACCGGACGGTGCCCGGTGGATGACGCGACGCGGATCCTTCATCAAACCCCTCGGAAAGCTCTCACCCCGGCGCGTCCGCCAGGAAGGTGTGCACGATGTTGCGTTGCCAGCCGGGCACGGTCTCGCTGTGGACGCCGGCGAAACCGGCTGCGTTCAAACGCCGTTGGAAGTCCGCCGCGCCGTCGAAGTCGTTGACGCTGCGCCACAGATGGCGGTAGAGCGTGCTGTCCCCGGTCTGCCGCCAGCCCGCGGGAATGATGATGCCCCAGCACACCGCATTCCAGATCGCTTGCGCCGCTGCGGAATCCCGCACCGAGTACTCGTGTACGGCCAGCGTGGCCCCCGGTCGCAGCATCTCGCGGAAGCGGCGCAGCTGGGCATCGGGGTCGGCCAGGTTGCGCAACAGGTACGCCGCCAGGATGCCGTCGAACGGGCCGTGCACACCGGCGTCGGCGACCGCCTCGATCGGGCTGTGCACGAAACGCACCGAGGAGGGCCAGGTTTTGGCCGCGGCCTGCTCGAGCATGCCGGCCGAGGCGTCGACGGCGACGATCTCGGCGTGCGGGGCGGCTTCCAGCAGTGCGGCGGTGGACGCGCCCGTCCCACATCCGGCGTCGAGCAGCCGCAGGCCCCGCCCGCCACCGGGAATTCGCATGCGCCGCGCCGAGATCCGCAGATGGCTGTGGTAACCCGGGTTGGCGCCGACCAGCCGGTCGTAGGCCTGCGCGCCGACGTCGAACGCCCCGGGCACCTCGGTTCTGGACAGGCCCGACTTGGACAACCCTCCGCTCACCGCTTCACCCGCTGTCTTTCCCAGAGCAGGAGCACCGCGGTCACCAGGGCCCAGCCGAACAGGAAGTCCTCGACGGGGATGTCCCACGGGAACCGGATTCCGGACGTGTGCTTGTCGTTGTAGATGACGATCGGCGCCGACAGCTTGGTCAGCCAGCCGTCGACGGGCACTTGGAAGCCCAGCACGATCACCATCGATATCCAGTAGGCGGGCTTACGGAACAGCCCGGTTCGTAGTACCGCCAATTCCAGCACACAGACCGCCGCCACGGAGATCACCGCGGGCAGCGTGTATCCGAGTCCGGTCATTCGCGGCTCTTCTCACGGGTGCGCCGCAGCCGGCCCAGCCAGCCCATGCTGCTGGTGACCGCGTTGTAGGTCAGCAGTCCGCACAGCGGGATCACGATGAAGAACAGCATCTCCTCGAGCGGCATGAACGGCACGTTGATCCCGCTGATGTAGTCGGGGTTGTAGTGCCAGACGCGCAGAACGATCGCGATCGCGTCCCAGACCAGGAACACCCCGACCACCGGCGCCATGGCCTTCAGCAGCCGCCGCGGCTGGCGGTAGACGCCGCCGCCGAACAACTCCAGCGGCAGGGTGATGAGCAGACATCCCCCCAGCAGCACCAGGTACTGCCATTTGTCGTCCACGGACTACCGCCTCAGGCGGCGTGCAACCGGCGCGCCCGGTGGGCCCGCACCAGGCCGCCGGTGAAAACCTGCAGACGCCGGCCCATGCCGACCGAGGCCCGCTGACTGAACACCGCGAAGTCGATGTCCTCGATGCGGTCGAGAATCTCCGAGTAGAGGGTGTACGCCGCGGTGACGCAGGGCCGCGACTGCGGGGCCAGCAGCGCGATGCCCTTGTAGGCCTCGCGGTAGATGCCCCGGGTGATCTCGTGCTGGGCGGCCAGCGCCTGGCGGACCCGGGGGTCGGTGCGCTGGTTGTCGTGGCACCAGGTCAGCAGCTCGCGGTCCACCCCGAACGCGGCGAGCTCGTCGGCCGGCAGGTAGACGCGGTTGCGGTCCAGGTCCTCGTTGACGTCGCGCAGGAAGTTGGTCAGCTGGAAGGCCCGACCGAGCGCCTCGGCGCACGGTTCGGCGTCGCCCAGCGGGCCGACGGTGCCGAGAATCGGCAGCATCTGCAGCCCGATCACCTCAGCCGACCCGCGCATGTAATGGTTCAGGGCCGCCCGGTCGGGGTAGTCGGTGACCGTCAGGTCCATCCGCATGGAGGCCAGGAATTCGTCGAACAGGCCCAGCGGGATGCGGTAGGTGCGGGCGGCGTCGAGCACGGCGGGTAGCACCGGCTCGCTGGCGTCGTCACCGCTGAGGAAACGCGATGCCAGCAGCTCCAGGCGGGCGGCCCGCTCGTCGACGCCGGCGTCGGAGTTCAGATCGTCGAGGATGTCGTCGGCGTAGCGGGCGAACCCGTAGAGGGCGTGCACGGCCGGCCGCTGCGACGGGGTGAGCAACCGGGTCGCCAGGAAGTAGGTGCGCCCGTGCTGGGCGTTGAGCCGCCGGCAGTACCGGTAGGACTCGCGCAGGCGCTCGTCCTCGATGCCGGCGGCGTGCAACTCGGTGTTGGTCATGCGCCTACTCGTTTCGCCGCGACGATTGTTCGTCTGTCCGAATGATCGTCCAGGGGCCCGGCGACGCGCTCGGCGGCCAGCCGCCCGGACAGTAGCGCGGTGGGCACGCCCACGCCCGGCACGGTGGAACCGCCGGCCAGGACGGCGTTGTCCACGCCGCGAACCAGGTTGGCCGGGCGGAACGGACCGGTCTGGGAGAAGGTGTGCGCCAGCGCGAACGGCGTGCCCGCGGTCATGCCCTGACGGGCCCAGTCGGCCGGGGTCACCACGTCGAGGATGTCGGCGTCGCGGTCCAGGCCAGGCAGCAGCCGCTGGGCGGCGGTGGCGAGCACCTCACGGGCGTAGCTGTCGCCCTGGGCGGCCCAATTGACCTTGCCCACTTCGAGATTCGGGCATGGCGCCAGCACGTAGAGCAGGTCGCGCCCGGCCGGGGCCAGGCTTGGATCACCCGCGGTCGGCATGGTGACCAGGATCGACGGGTCGCTCATCAGCACGCCGTCGCGGATGATCTCGTCGAAGGTCTCCGCCCATTTGCCGCCGAAGCTGATGTTGTGATGCTGCAGCCCCGATCCGGCTCGAGCCGATGAGCTGGGCACTCCGACGTGCATGACCACCGCCGACGGGGCGGGCCGCATCTTGATCGGACGGCGTGGGGTGCGGCCGAGCAACTGGTAGGTCAGCGGCAGTTCGGTGGTGAGAACCACTGCGTCGCAAGCGATCCGGTCGCCGTTGTCGGTGCACACCGCGGTCACCCGTGAACCGGACTGCTCCAGCCGGGTGACGCTGGCGTTGTAGCGGAAATGCACTCCGGCGTCGGCGGCGGCGGCCGCCAGCGCTTCGGGGACCGCCCGCATCCCGCCGCGCGGGAAGTACACGCCGGCGACGGTGTCCATGTAGGCGATCACCGCGTAGGCAGCCAGCGCATGCTGCGGCGGCACCCCGGCGTAGAGGGCCTGGAAGGTGAAGATCCGCTGCACCCGCTCGTCGGTGATGAAGCGGCTGACCATCTTCTCCCAGCCGCGGAAGCCGCCGATGGCGGCCAGCCGGGCCAGCTGCGGGGTCAGCAACGACACCGGCGAGTTGAAGTTGGACCCGATGAACCCCTCGATCTCCAGCTTGTAGAGCTCGGTCAGCCACTCCCGCAGCCGTAGATATCCGGCGGCCTGGTCCGGCCCGGCGAACTGCTCGATCGCTGAGGTCATCGCGGCGGCGTCGGTGTGCACGTCCAGCGTGCTGCCGTCGGCGAAGGACGCCCGGTAGGCGGGATCGAGCAGCATCAGCTCGAGGTAGTCGCCCATCGACGCACCGACGGCGTCGAAAGCGTCCTCGATGATGTCGGGCATCGTCAGGACCGTGGCGCCGGTGTCGATCCGGTAGCCGCGGATGTCGGCCTGGCCGACCCGTCCGCCGGGGAAGCCGTGGCGCTCCACCACGGTCACCGAGCGGCCCTGGCCGGCGAGTTGCATCGCCGTCGACAGCCCCGCCAGACCGGCGCCCACGACGACGACGTGGTCTGTCTTTCCGGGAATGGTTCGCACCTTGGCCATCTCAGTCCTCCAGGTCTCTTCAGGTCAGTCGCAGGGTGCACACCGCGGCCATGTCGGCCAGCGCGGACTGCACCCAGTCGTCGATCCGGTCATCGCTGATGTGCTCGATCGCGCTGTTCACGCGCTCGGCGATGAGTTCTTCGATCCACTCCGCCGCCCCGGTCGCCACGATCAGCGTGCGCCAGTGCGCGATGTCGGAGTCGGTCAGTTCCCCGGCGGTCATCAGTTCGGCGAGCTGCCGGCGGATGGTGGCGTCGGCCATCTGGTGGGCCGCCACCACCACGCTGGTGGCTTTCCGTTCGGCCAGGTCCCCGCCGGCGGGCTTGCCCGTGACCGAGGGGGACCCGAAGACGCCGAGGATGTCGTCGCGCATCTGGAAGGCCTCGCCGACCGCACTCCCGTAGGCGCCCAGGGCGTCGATCAGCGGTTCGCAGCCGGCCATCGCCGCGCCGATCTCCAGCGGACGGCGCACGGTGTAGTTGCCGGACTTGCGCCGGGCGACGTCGAGGACCATCTCCAGATCCGGGTGTGCGCCCGCGTCGTTGGCGACGTCGGCGACCTGGCCGACGGCGAGCTCGATGCGCATGTCGTCGTAGTGCGGCCACGCCCGGACGAGCGCCTCGGACGAGACGCCGCTCTCCCGCATCATCTGCTCGGCCCAGACCAGGCACAGATCCCCCAGCAGGACGGCCAGGGATGCGCCGAACCGCTCCGAGGAACCGGAAAGCCCATGGTCACGGTGCCAGCGCCCGAACTGGACGTGCGCGGCGGGGCGGCCCCGCCGCAGCGGTGAATCGTCCATCACGTCGTCCTGCAGCAGGGCGAAGGCGTGCAGCAGTTCCAGCCCGGACGCGGCGCGCAGGGCAGCGTCGTCGGGGTCGGCCCCGCACAGCCAGCCCAGATACATGAACGTCGAGCGCAGGCACTTGCCTCCGTCGACGAAGTCGACCAGCACGTCACCGGCGATGTCGATACCGGTGCGCTCCAATTGCGGAACGCAGCGGGAGTCGACGAAGTCTGCGACATGTTCAAGGGCTCTGCGCCGCAAGCCGTTTCGCCATATCTCGAATTCCGCCCCCGGCGGCGCGAGCGCCCGGCCGGCCGCGGAGGCACCTCCGCCGCTCGGCGACGTGGCGTCGATCGCACGCAATGGTCGCTCCTGTCCCCGGGTTACCTGGCCCCGCCCTGAATTTCGCCGTTGTGCCAATTCAAGACGACCGGAGCCTTTCGCGCCCAACGGGGCGCGCCTTGGTCACTCACGCGTAATGATTGCCCGATGGCCATCCAAACCTCCGCCGCAGTCATGGATTCGCCGCCTACCAGCGACAGCGTCGCGGTCGCGGGGTCGCTAGCGACCATCGCAAGCATGGCGGTGGCCGGAGCCGTCGCCACCTCCGGCAGCATCGCCGTTGCCGGATCGATCGCCACCGCGGGCAGCATCGCCGTCGCCGGATCGATCGCCACCGCGGGCAGCATCGGGGTCGGCGGGTCGGTCGCGACTGCGGGAAGCGTGGGCGTGCGCGCCAGTGTGGTGACCGCCCTCAGTGTGTGGATGCGTGAATGTGTCGGCTGTTTGGCATGTGTCGCGTGCCGGCGCTGTATCGGCTGCCTCGGGTGCGCCCGTTGCGATGACTGCACGGGCTGCATCGGCTGCTACAACTGCTCGGGGCTGCGCAACGCGCGGGGCTTGCGCAACGTGCACGCATGACGACCGGAAGGAACCGCAGATGTCGCAACTGACCGGCAAGGTCGCCCTGGTGACCGGGGCGTCGTCGGGACTCGGCGCGGCCGTCGCGCGGTTGTTCGCCGAGCGCGGCGCGCAGGTGTTCGGCATCGCCCGCGACACCGAACGGATGTCGGCGGTCTTCGAATCCGTGCCCGGCGGGGCGTTCGCCTCGGTGGACATCACCGGCCCGCAAGCCTGCCGTGACGCCGTCGAGCAGTGCGTGGCCCGCTTCGGCCGCCTCGACGTGCTGGTCAACGCGGCCGGGTTCCATCAGATGCGTCACACCGGCGAGGTGACCGACGAGGACTGGGCCCACGACCTGGCCGCCAACCTCAGCGGCCCGTTCTATCTGTGCCGGGCAGCGATTCCGCACCTGCTGGAAACCGGCGGCAACATCGTCAACGTGGCCTCGGTGGCCGGGGTCGAGGGCGAGGTCTACTCGGCGGGCTACTGCGCCGCAAAACACGGGCTGGTCGGTCTGACCCGGGCGCTGGCGGTGGAGTTCACCCGCGAGCGGTTGCGGGTGAACGTCGTGTGCCCCGGCGGGATGCTCACCCCGCAGGTCACCGGATTCGCGGCCCCGGACAACGCCGACTACAAGCTCATCATGCGCATCGCCGCCCCGCGGGGACTGATGGAGCCCCACGACGTGGCGACGGTGATCGCGTTTTTGGCCGGCGACGACGCCGCCGCCGTGCACGGCGCGGTCTACACCGTGGACAACGGAAAACTCGCCGGCTAGGCGAGTCGACGATGCCGCCCGAACCCGGCGCCTATGATCCGTCCTCCGCGGCATATCGCGGCGGCGGCACCGTCGAATCGCCTGAACGCTGCAAGAGCGAGCCCAGATCCGGGCAGTAGGTGGTGATGGCCGCGCCGAGGAACTTGGCGGCCTGCTCCTGGCTGGTGCCCCGCTCAAGGTTCCGGGAGATGAAGTTGATCGACGCGTAGGCGTCACCGTCGACTCCGCGGTCCAGCCGCTTGCAGGTGATCTTGCCCAGCCAGGCGTTGTAGTCGCGCGGGCCGTAGATGCCGAACCCGTGCAACTGGTTGGCGAAGTCGATGTCGGGATCGGCCTGGGCCGGTACCGCCACCGCGATCGCTGCTGCAGTCGCCCACGTGGCCGCGAGGGCCCCCGTCAGGACGCGTCCCAAAACCGTCATAGCCGAGATTGTAGGCCGAACTGTTACATGAGCTAATCTTCTTTGCGGTGTCAGGTCCACGGTCGCGGGGAATTCAATGGTCAAGCTGAGACGCAACAAGGCGTCGAACGCGGCCGTCCCGGTCATTCCGATCATCCCCGTCAGCGAGAACACCGCATCAAACCGCCACGTGGGAGCACATCCGGCGATCCCCCGGTTCATCCGGCTGTTCTCCATCCCGATCCTGCTGTTCTGGATCGGATTGGTGGTGGTGCTCAACACCTCCATCCCGCAGCTGGAAGTCGTCGGCCAGATGCATTCGGTGTCACTGGCGCCCGATGACGCTCCCTCGCTGCAGGCCATGAAGCGGGTGGGCCAGAAATTCGAGGAGTTCGACTCCAACTCCTCGGCGATGGTCGTGCTGGAGAGCGACGCACCGCTGGGCCAGGCGGCCCACGACTACTACGCCACCCTCATCGCCGCGCTGCGGGCCGACACCAAACACGTTCAGAACGTTCAGGATTTCTGGGGCGACCCACTAACCGCGCCAGGCGCACAGAGCGCCGACGGCAAGGCCGCCTACGTCCAGATCTACCTGGCCGGCAACCAGGGCGAGAGCCTGGCCAACGAGTCCGTGCAGTCGGTCCGCGACCTGGTCGCGAAGACGCCGGCACCACCGGGGTTGAAGGTCTACGTCACCGGCGCGGCCGCGATGATGTACGACCAGCACCACGCCGGCGACAAGGGCGTCCAGAAGATCACCACGGTGACGCTGATCGTCATCTTCGTCATGCTGCTGCTGGTCTACCGCTCCATCGTCACCGTGGTGCTGGTGCTGATGATGGTGTTCGTCCAATTGGCCGCCGCCCGCGGCATCGTCGCGTTCCTCGGCTTCCACAACCTGATCGGGCTGTCGACGTTCGCGGTGAACCTGTTGACCACCATGGCGATCGCGGCGGCGACGGACTACGTGATCTTCATCATGGGCCGCTACCACGAAGCCCGACTCGACGGCGAGGACCGCGAAACCGCCTTCTACACCATGTATCACGGCACCGCGCATGTGATCCTGGGCTCGGGCCTGACCATCGCCGGGGCCACCTTCTGTCTCCACTTCACCCGGCTGCCGTATTTCCAGAGCCTCGGCATCCCATTGGCGATCGGCATGCTGATCGCCGTCGTGGCGGCTCTGACGATGGCACCGGCGATCCTGACCATCGGCAGCCATTTCGGCTTGTTCGACCCGAAGCGCGCGATGAAGACCCGCGGCTGGCGGCGGGTCGGAACGGCCGTCGTGCGTTGGCCCGGGCCGATTCTCGTCGCGTCGATAGCGCTGGCACTGATCGGCCTATTGGCGCTGCCGTCGTATGTCAACAACTACAACGACCGCGCGTACATGCCGCCCGAACTGCCCGCGAACCAGGGATTCGCCGCAGCCGACCGGCATTTCCCGCAGGCCCGGATGAACCCCGAACTGCTGATGATCGACACCGATCACGATCTGCGGAACTCGGCCGACATGCTGGTCATCGACAAGGTCGCCAAGAACATCTTCCACATCCCGGGTGTCGGCCGCGTCCAGGCGATCACCCGGCCGCAGGGCACCCCCATCGAGCACACCTCGATCCCGTTCATCATCAGCATGTCCGGCGCCACCCAGCAGCTGAACATGTCCTACATGCAGGACCGCATGAAGGACATGCTGAAGATGGGCGACGAGATGCAGGCCACCGTCGACAACATGGAACACATGTACGCGCTGATGCAGCAGCTCACCGGCGTCACCCACGACATGGTCGGCAAGACCAAGGAGATGGTGGCAACCACCAACGAACTGCGCGACCACATCGCCGATTTCGATGACTTCTTCCGGCCGATCCGCAACTACTTCTATTGGGAGCCACACTGTTTCGACATCCCGGTGTGCTATTCGATGAAGTCGATATTCGACGCCCTCGACGGCATCGACAAGCTCTCTGACGACCTGGGCTCACTGGTGGTCAACATGGATCAGCTGGACCAGCTGATGCCGCAGATGCTCACGATCATGCCGCCGATGATCGAGAACATGAAGACCATGAAGACCACCATGCTCACCATGCAGTCCACCATGGGCGGCCTGCAGGACCAGATGCAGGCCATGCAGGAGAACGCCAACGCCATGGGCCAGGCCTTCGACGCCGCCAAGAACGACGACTCGTTCTACCTGCCGCCCGAGGTGTTCAACAACGAAGAGTTCAAGCGCGGGATGAAGATGTTCATCTCACCGGACGGAAAAGCCGTGCGGTTCATCATCTCTCACGAGAACGATCCCGCGACCCCGCAAGGCCTGGCGCTGGTCGAGAAGATCAAGAATGCCGCGTTCGAATCGATCAAGGGCACCCCGCTGGAAGGCTCCAAGGTCTACCTCGGCGGCACTGCATCGGCCTACAAGGACATGCAGAACGGCGCCAACTACGACCTTCTGATCGCCGGCTTGGCATCGCTGTGCCTCATTTTCATCATCATGCTGATCCTGACCCGCAGCGTCGTCGCGGCCGCGGTCATCGTCGGCACCGTCGCGCTGTCGCTGGGCACCTCGTTCGGCCTGTCGGTGCTCATCTGGCAGCACATCATCGGCATGCCCCTGCACTGGATGGTGCTGGCGATGTCGGTCATCATCCTGCTGGCGGTCGGCTCGGACTACAACCTGCTGCTGGTGTCCCGGTTCAAGGAGGAGATCCACGCCGGCATCAACACCGGCATCATCCGCTCGATGGCCGGCACCGGCGCCGTGGTGACCTCGGCCGGTCTGGTGTTCGCCTTCACCATGGCCTCGATGCTCGTCAGCGACCTCCGCGTCGCCGGCCAGGTCGGCAGCACGATCGCACTGGGCCTGCTGTTCGACACCCTGGTGATCCGATCGTTCATGACACCGTCCATCGCGGCTCTGCTCGGCCGCTGGTTCTGGTGGCCGCAGGTGGTCCGGCAACGCCCCGTCCCGCAGCCGTGGCCCGAACCGGGGCAACCCCAACCGACCGACCAACTGGCCCTGGCCCACCAAGGAGGATCATGATGAGAGGTATGCGGACACTCGCGATACTGGCCGGAGTCGCCGCCGTCGCGGCTCTCACCCCCGCCACCGCCTCGGCCGACGCCACCGACGACTACCCGATCCCACACCGGATGATCATCACCACCTGCACGGCCGAGCAGATCATGGCCGCCGCCCGCGACGTGGAGCCGGTGTACTACGAGCGCTACATGATCGACTACAACAACAAACCGGCCGACGTTCAGCAGGGCGCCCAGGACTACATCCACGGCTTCTATGCCAAGACGCCCGAGGAGCGCCGGGCGTGGTCGGAGGAACTGGCCACCAACATCTACGCCGACCCGCTGGTGTTCCGCTGGCCCAACCACGCCAAGCTGTTCTTCAACAACAAGGGCGTGGCGGCCAACACGACCGACATCTGCATGAACTACCCGGTCGGCGACATGTCGGTGTGGAACTGGTGAGTGACATGACCGCCACCATCACGCCGCCGGTCATCGAACACTGGCTGCAGATGATCGAGTCGGGGCGGATGGACCGACTCGACGACCTGCTGGCCGAGGACGCGGTGTTCTACTCCCCCGCGGTGTTCACCCCGCAGCGCGGCCGCGCCCTCACCGCGGCGTACCTGCGCGCCGCCGAGCACATGTTCTCCGGAACCGACTTCCACTACCTGGAGAAGTGGTACGGCGACCGCTCCGCGGTGCTGCACTTCGCGGCCGAGGTCGACGGGCTCTCCGTGGAGGGTATCGACATGATCCATTGGAACGAGGACGGGCTGATCAGCTCGTTCAAGGTCATGATCCGTCCGTTCAAGGCCCTGCAGGGCGTGATGGCCAAGATGGCGGAACTGCTCGCGGCTAAGTAGTCCTGGTTGCCGAGGGGCGGTATCCGGCGGGTGTTCGGTTTAGCTGCACCCAGCCATAGGCGGGTGCGGAATCTCGTGCAGTGGTGCCACTGTGACAGTCGTGGCGTCGGCGCGTCTACTTGTTCAGATTCTGCTACGGGAAATGTGTAGCTGCTGAGAGTAGTGTGTGAGTCACTCGATGCCGGGTCACCGATTACAGGGTTTGCCAGTCACCTGGGCCCACAGTTAGCCATGCGGGAGTTGTCGAATGAGTCCTACCAATCGCGCGGTTGCGCACGTCGGCCGGGTGGGTGCGTGCGCGGTGGCGCTCGGCATCGGGGCCGCGGTGGCCACCGGCACCGGAACGGCGTGGGCCGACACCTCCGGCCGCGGGCCGGGACCCGACACCCAGACCTCGGCCGACGCCTCGGCGCCGGATTCGGCCTCGGCCGCCCCGCGTCGTGCGGCCCGCCCACCGGCACGCAGCGGCGCGCCGACGTCGTCGCCCGCCGGCTCCGACACCGCCGCCACGGACCTCCCGGACCCGGTCACCGTCCCGCAGATCACGCACGATTCCCCGGCGCAGGCCGCGCCGGAACCGCCCACCCGAACCGTCCGCAACGAGGCGCCGCAGAGCGCGCCGGCGCCGGCCGCCGCTGTCGCACCCACCACCTCGGCTCCGCCGACTGACGCGAAACGTGTTGTGGCACCGGCACTTCAGGTCGTCCAGCCCGCGGCAACCCAGTCGATCACGGTTCAACCGGCCGCCGCGGTCCCGGCGATCAGGACCGTCGTCGCCGTGCCGGTCATCGCGGCGCCGACCATCTCGACGATCCCGGTCGCGGTGCTGGCGCCGGCGGCGGCCGTCGCGCCGGCTGCCCGGCCGCTCGCGTCGCTCGCCGCACATCTGCTCTCCGCGGTGGGCCTGGGACCGCTGGCCGGCAGCACCATCCCCGGCAACCCCGTCGACTCGCCGGCGTTGTGGGCCCTGCTGGGCTTTGCCCGCCGCGACTTCTCCCGCACCCGGTCTACCTCGGCGAGTGCCGCCCTGCCGGGCGCCACGGTCGCCGCGGCGGCGGTCACCACGCCCAACACCCTGCCGTCGACGCCGATCGGCTGGGTCACCGGACAGCGCAACACCGCCTACCCGGGCGCCGGCTGGACGCAGACCAACAACACCGCGTGGGCCAACGTCTACGGCACCGACCTGGGCATCATGTGGTTCAACGGCGACAACCAGCTGACCCAGCTGGCGTTCGGCGACACCTTCAGCGGCGCCAACATGAGCGGGAACTGGCGATCCAACATCCTGCTGCTCAGCAACGACCGTCAGCTCGACAACGGCCTCACCCTGGTCAACACCGGTCCCGCGTACCAGTTCATCCCCGCCGCCCCGAACCAGGTGTTCTTCATCGGCTCCGAGGTCACCAACATCCCGACCTCCGCGGTGTACGCCAACAAGACCAACTACGTCAGCTACATGTCGGTGAAGTCGTGGGACACCCCCGGACGGTGGACCACGAACTACTCGGCGATCTCGCAGTACGACCCGAAGACCGACAAGTGGGTGCTGCAGAAGCAGACCGTTCGCCCCGCCGGCTACTTCCGGTCCTCGACCGCCTACCAGCCCGGCGACCAGAACTTCCAGCAGATGGCCTACGTGCTGCAGCCGCAGAACAAGGTCGCGCCCGGGGACACCCGCTACGTCTACGCCTTCGGCACTCCGGCCGGCCGAGCCGGGTCGGCCTATCTCTCGCGGGTCCCCGAGGGCGCCGTCACCGACCTCAAGCAGTACCAGTACTGGGACGGCAACAACTGGGTGAACGACCAGGCCAAGGCCGCTCCCGTGATCGGCGACTCGACGAAGTCGACCGGACCGTTGGGCCCG